>JGI24159J19872_10005511_pt1 | contig 16381 bp, 11 predicted proteins | sample Ectturendosymbi4_FD_19872 | JGI IMG/M metagenome (IMG submission 19872) | reverse complement strand
TTTTATTGCGTGATTATAAAATTTTGTTTGGTGTTCCCCAAAATTTTTTTATTGCATAAAGTGGTCCGTGATGCAAAAAAGGTTGAAAAACACTGCTCTAGACTAATAGCAGTTTCTTCGAAAGTTGAAACTGATTGTGCTGAAGCGAAGTTACTGCTGTACGTAACAACAAACGTTTGTTAAATAACGGTTTATATTGTTTTTTTCATGTAACAACTGGAGGCACGTGGTCTTTTGCGGAGATGCAAAAAAGACTAGTGTTTATGTTGACTATCAGTGCAAATTTTTCTTAGCGATAGTTGGGCCGCTGGTTGAATTTAACTTTAGGTTGTTTATGCTGTTGCGTAAATTGCCAATACATCGTTTCCCATAGTTTTAATAAAAGTAAATTTTGTATAATCTTTGCGAAGCGCAAGTCATACACAAATGTTAAGGATTCGTAGCTGCAGCAAGTCAAGACAACGGCTGTACTCTCGGTATAGGATATGAATAGATTTAGAAAAATGAAGCAGTAACAATTTAAAGGCCTTTGTGTAGAAGAAGGAAAAAGCAGTTTTGAGAATTTTACAGTAGTTAAGTTAAAATCATGCTATGGAGGGAGTGCTGGTTCAATAACTATTCCTTGTGCTTCGTATTTGTTCCGGCCTAGCGTGTATTCTTGAACCTTTGAAATGGCCTAGCTGGCAGTCAAAAACTTTTCCGAAACTGCTAGAGCTAGTTTAGATTGTTTCAATTAACAATGCTGGAATCAAAACACACACAAAAATCAAACTATTGCTCTTATGATAGCAGTAATTTGCAAGATATTCACTCTCTTTTCAGACAATCAAACTTTCTCACAACTCCATTGTCGAAATACCACAACGTGCTTTCAACAACTTGAAAGTTCTCAGCAGTATCCAGTTGGAAGGCAATGAGCTTCAAGTCATACACACACAGGCTTTTTTTTCTCTTCCCGCAATGACCACTTTGGATTTGAGCAACCACAAGATTCACACTGTTCATGCGGAAGCTTTTCATGATATGAATTCTTTAACTGTCTTAAATTTGGCAAACAATAAGTTAACGTCCGTACCTAAAAGCGGCCTTTCATTGCTAAGCGGCATGGAAACACTGGATTTAAAGGAAAATATCATCACAGCTCTTGCTGAAAACAGAAGCTTTGGAAACCTCGCGTCACTCTCGACTCTCCATCTTCAAACAAACGTAATCTCATCAGTGGCTGACAGTTGCCTGGAGGGATTACCGGTTTTGACAAACGTAGATTTATCTAATAACAATCTGGTGTCTATGGTCGCTTCTCTTTCAAATGTTCCTCTTACTTCCCTGACTACATTTTCTCTTGCAAACAACCAGCTCGCAAATATTGGCACGTCAGTTTTTTCGTCGTTCGTAGCATTGCGAACCTTGGATCTTTCCGGCAACAGTCTGAGCGAATTGGTCAAAGGAACTTTTGATGCCATGAATAACACTTTGACGTAAGTTCTAATATTCTTGTTTTTTTGACCTATGTTTTATAATTTATACTGTACCATTTTTTCAATTTAGGAAGAACAGCATGACATGCTACTAAAATACGCATGATGCTATAGGTGTGTACAGCATACACATTAGAGTTCTGCGCGGGTTGAAATTGTTTGTCCTCTCCCGCCACCCGCGCCGTACCCGCAAGAATTTGAAAAATCTTGCCCACTCTCGCCCCGTACCCGCAGGCTTCTGACCCGCAAGCCCCCGCAATCTTTCCTTCCCAAATCTGCATCTGTCACGGAAACCACTGAAAACTCATGCAACGTGTTTCATCACTCGTGGCAATTTATTCAGTGGTTTATTTCAAAACCATTTATTCAGTGGTTTATTGTACCCGCAACCCGCGCGGTTAACCCGCCCGCGCAGGACTCTAATGCATATAGCCTACACACTACATGCAGAAACGAAGTAAAAGCAAGCCCTGCAGCACATCGTGCATCATGTTACTAAGCCAAGAATTCATTTGAGGGAAAGTGTAAAAAGACTTGCATACAGAGCGAATCATAAACTTTGTTTAAATTAAGCCAAGCAAATCATTTACATAAATCGGATATCTATTCCACAACTACATAAAAAATTTGACTACATTTTTGCCAACAAACCGCAGAGGAGGTAAATCCAGGTCAGTGGATCGTTTCAAAGTTTCAATATTTGCCAGGCTTGCTCAGTCTCAAACATTTTGATCAAAATCCACTGATACAGGATGACCCATTCATATTTTGAATTGTATCCAATTAAAAATGTGAATAGATCTTGTGCATGTTTCTTTATTTCTTCGTAATTGCCCGTTTAACGTTGAGGGATGTATGAACTCCAGTGGCAAACCAAACGCAGAAAGAGTCATCAAAGCAATATATTCGGCCGTTGAAACGCTTCAACAGAAAACATGTTGTGGAGTGTCTTGACATTTTAGTTAACATAGATGAACAGCACTTACCTTAAAAGTGGTTGATGGCAATGTAACATCCAGCATAGGCAACTGAGCTCATATTTCCAGAATCCAAAAAATAACTTTTTGGTAAGCAAATTTAGTAAGCCTTCCCACAAGATTTGAAACTGCTACAATGTGCTTTGAACAAGTTCAAATTATATGGCAAATTTTTAATATTAAGCATTGTTTTTCTATTTTCCAATATCAGTGATTTCTTATCCTCCGCGTGAAAAATAGTGTTTATGTTGACTATCAGTGCAAAGATCAAGCAAGAATTTTTAATTTTTCTGTTGCCATATAACGGTTAACGGTTTTACTTTTTAACAAAGTATACGTATATGGTGGCAGGAACGTTGTTTTGACGGGAAATCAGTGGAATTGCGACTGCGTTATCAAATGGCTGAAAGATGACTACAGTGCTCAAATTTCTGGTGGAGTTTGTTCAACGCCAGTAAATGAATCATCAAACACTTTGGGTTCAGGTGGAACTTGGGTACCAGATCCTGCGTGCGATTTTACTACCACTACTGCGGCTACAACCACAAGTAACTTACAGTTTTTGTTTGTACATCACCGCTTTGCAAAAGCTGCAACCACGTTTTAATTTTCGAATGTATCTTCGTAAATCAAATGTCTGAATCATGGCCATAGCTATCATGGTCATACTATTTTCTGGTCTCATCTGCATAAATTTTAGGTGATCTTTAGGAAAAGCACGGCTCAAAAATGTCCTCGATTCACAGAAAAAACAATTGCAAAAAGGAAACAATCTGCCTTCAACAAAAGTCGGATTTGAAAACTGTTTTTTATGGTCAGTTCCCCTTTATCGTTTTCCATTAGCTAGTCTTTATATCCATTCTAAAGCTAAAAACATTTTGGAAATCATATGCATCTCAGCATAACTCATGCCACTCACCATTGCAATTTATTCATTAAAAGACGAATACTGTAGTGAAGTACTCGGCAGAGGATTACAGTAAAACAACGTCGGCGACAGGGCTTGGTATACAGACCTCGCGGATAATACGTGAGAGACCCTGGCTTAGGCAGTGTAACATACACAATGGTAATGTTTCTGGCTTGAAAGCTTTACTGTATATCTTGCTGGGCATCATTTCCCCGTGGTTCCTCGGAATTTCACCCATGGTGTTGGAATGTATATCTCTTTGGCATTTACTGCTATCGTACGCCACAAAGGAAAATCTTTGAACAACTATACAGCCGGAAACGCTTTCTTAACATCCTCATGCAAACGTATTTATGCAAAAAAACATTTTTTACTCGCCAATACGGGCTATTCAAAATGTAGTAGATCAGCGTATACCTTTCCAAAGTGCCGTAAACATCGTACAAACGCCTATGTTGAGAATCAGTGCTGCATAAGGTTCAGTCTCCGAAATACTCAAGGAAACGAAAAACTATAATAAATCGTATTTTTTAAACGGATCGATAACCGCAACAAAGCAAACGGTTTTTGTGCAACCTAAAACTAAAATACATAAAATAATATAAAAGTCGTCAGCGGGGCACCCAGACTTGGCGATAGGAGGAAGCAGTCGGAAAAAGGTGCATCAAAATACATCACAAAATTTGCACTTAAACATTTCGAAACCTGCAATATTTGTAAAACAGGAATACGTAGTCATTAACTGGATTATCTATAACACATTCTTAAAAAACGGAAAAGCTAGAGAAAGGTCATTCACTTTTCCGTAGGCTTTACAAAAAACGTTATAGCTTTTGACAGGGTTGCCAAGCCCGTAGCCAGGTTTTAAGGTTTGTGGGGGGGTAAAAGCATTTTCAGGGGCAACGATTTTGTTTTTGTAATATAATTAAAACAAACTGTATAAAAAGTTTTCTGTGCACAACAAAATTTGAGGGCACAAAAATTTGAGGGTGCACTGCCCCCGAATGCCTTAAAGTGGCTACCGGCCTGAGGGTTGCCTTGACGTTTACCTCTCGTTCCCTCAAACTTGAAACACTGTCATTCGGGAGCGATTTACTGTGAAAAGCAAAAAAGGTAGCTTTTAATGAAACGGATGAAAACTTCATCGGCAATAATTGTTGTTTTGCGGAAGCAATCGTAACGAATTTTTCCCGATCCACAGCTATAGTTGCTGTATACTAAGTATGAAAGTATTCCAGGGTATGTACCGATTTGTTAGCTACGACAAAAAACACCTTGTGGTGAAGAAATATTTCATAGAATTTGTTTTACATTAAAATAAAAATTCAGCAGTTTTTTCAAAGTATGTGCAATTAACAATCAGGTGTGTGACATTCCAGTGTGACTGAAATGGATTCCTCGAAATCGTTTTTTTCCAAAATGCATGCTGAGTCTGTCCTCACTTTTATGAAAGCATTTCAGTCTGTTCGATTATGGCCGCTTTTAAAGTGGTTGAACACCGAAATATGTTAAACATGCTCAACCACATTAAAAGGTCTGTGTAATAACGATGTAAAACGCACCGTAGGTCATTTGACAACTCGTTGTTCGAAACAACCTCCATCGAAAAAGTTAATGCCTCGAATAGCCTCGCAATGTTTAGGTCAGGTCTGTGTTCCTACTAAGCAAAGTTTCTGCCTTGATCTTCCTTGTAAAGATGTAAACGAATCTGAACTATTGTAAATCTCGTGAAATCTTTCCTGTACTGCCTAACTGGTATGCAACTAAACGACGGAATGCATATATGACAAAACAGAGTTCAAACCGCTGAAAGGTTTTGCAAACCAGGCCTCACATTAATATTTAAAAAATGATACATGGGGTCGGATTTTATTGAAATCTTCACCAAACAACCACAGCAGCCCGCGTTGCTTTTTCAAAATCCCGCTTAAAAATCGATCTCCTATTATTTCTTCGTGGTCTTCACTCGCATTCCTTGATATCCCTGTTTTCTACAGCATTCGTCCCTTCAAACAACATATCCAGTTTCGCCACTGCCAGTTCATGTTGCAAAATGCATGGTTTTGCAGTATTCGTCGTAAAGTGCAACGTTAAGCAAACAATGCGATGAGCTTTCTTATTGTCGACACTGACAGAATCTTACATTGACAGCCACACAACCAATTCCACTTAGCATTTTGTCGCCAAATATGACCGTCACCGTTCGACTGGGTTCAGCTGCTTACTTCGAATGCATAGTAATCGGCTCCTACAATCCATCCGTCGTTTGGTTAAATCCTGTTGGATCCACGATATTTTCAGAAGGTGTTTTCTTCTTTGATGCTGCAGCAGGTGAGTCACAAATCACCCTGCTACCCACTCTTGCATAAAAATCCGTTTTCGCCGAAAATAGTAGTTTTTCTCAACATACCCAAACTGTCAGGTCTTGCAAAATCGTAGTTGAAACAACTTGTTGTTCTCGTGCTTGCCTTAAAAACAAAGCCTGTCTTACCAGTCTTTAGTGGCCTAGTAGTAATAAAAAATAGAATTTGTCAAAATGTTTTTGTTTCGCATTTTGTAATTTTACATTTCAAAACACTTGTACATGCTTGCTATGGTTCAATGATGCATTAACATTTTCTTTGGCCACTGTATGATAACTTCGTGTAGTAATATGTTTAGGCGCAATTTTTCTGCATGCAAGGGGAAAGTAATATACGGGAATAATACATTGTGTAAGACACCAAAGAGTTTTAATTTTTGTTGGTTTCAAACCACTGGAAGTCCCAAAATAATTGCTGTAGAAAATTTTTTAATTTATTTTTCATGCTATCAAAAACAGTTTTTGTTAAAAATTTTCGAAATTTTTACTGCTGCCAGTAACACCAGTATGGCAATTATTCTCAGTTGCGTTTAAAATTAAACTCCGCAAATTTTTGTTAAGGAAATTGTTTTCAAATTCCAAGCGCTATGAGACACGCGCTCCTGAAATATTTCACAGGATTTGAGCAAACAGAACGAAATGCCCTGACTTTTGTGGGGAATGAATTGAATCTGAAAGTCGACAGCTCACTCCGCCGGAAACTGTCACCGTTCGTCTTTTATTTTGTTAGGTTCACTCAACATATCTTCAGTCACTGCCAACCTAGCAGGCACATATCACTGCAGCGCTGAAAATGCCGCTGGCGAATCGGTCACTATCGAAGTGACACTCATTGTCCTCTACCCTCCAACTATCGTTACATTTCGAGAAGCTGCAGTGTACGTGGTGGGAAATTCACAGTCGCTGCCGTGCGCGGCAAACGCTTTTCCGTACGCAAGCTACGAATGGACTGTCCCAGACGGAACTATAGTTACTCACGACAGGTGATCATGTAGCGACAAACTTATTTGCTCGCGTCTTTTTCCTTGTCTCGAAACAAGAATCAGCCATCTAGGTCTCATGATTAAATCAGCTTGAAATCTGCTGAAACGCTGTTACGTGCTGCAGAATTCCAAATTTACAAGCATTTGTGTTTTAGATCTCAGACTGCATGATTTATTATTGTTGTTATGAAGAGTGATCACATCGATAGCTCTCAACATACCGCCTCAACAATTGCTTTCACAATAGTTTGTATATGTTATAGTCACATTGATTGAACAATGACATAGGCTAGGCGATGATTTTGTTGCGTCTATGGTGATCACTGTTTGAGTGGCTTTAGGGATTTTATTTTCCCTTTAAAACAAGGTTCAATTCATCCACCAAGTGGGCGCTCAACGTCTTCATAACAATAAAAATCTTATATTTTTAGAACTATAAAACCCAATTACTGTTTTTCCCTTTTTTATTTAGAAGCTTGAATGCGTCGAAAGCGGGACTGCATTTTATGTGTGGCAGAAATAAACAAGGCAACCATGTCCATCAGTTGTTCCTTAAACTTTATTCGAGTCAAAATTTGTACCAAAAAAAATTTTGTTGGTTCGTCGATTATAAAGCCGTTGTGAAGAATAAAGAGTAACACTTGCAACACTTTCGCATTACAAAACTGAAAAGTCTGCGTCCTTTTTACATAAATCTAAATATTTTTCCAATGTTAATAAAGAAGATTGAAGGTACACATCTGAAGTTACAAAGAATCTATATTTTCAAGTCTTTGAAAACTTTTGGAGGTAGTTCTACGTCGTTTGCAGTTTCTAGCTTGAAGCAAATTCACTTTTTGATGTTCCATCGCTTTCGCCCTGTACAATCTTTTAAATGATGCTGTGTGATAGCACGTAGTGGAGAAAAAAGAAATGTTAGACTTTAGATTGAATGAGCATGAGCGAAATCATATCGCAGGTCAAAAAGTTATGGCTGAATGCAAATCCATTTGCATTGAATTTCCAAAGCAATTTCGATCATACAGTCATGGTTTGCCAAGACATTCGTTATTACATAAAACAGAAAAAATGTTTATCAGTCTTCAACTGCATCAAGTACATTCGACAGAAAAACGCGCAAGATTAGCACCTTAATTCTGAAAGCTGCGCTGAAATCCACAGTCAGCTGTGGGCAAGACAACCTTGTCATCAGAGTCAAACTCACAGCACAATTCAGCCGGAAACAAACGAAATCAAACAAAGCATCAGTTAACTTGTAGTGAAAAACTCCATCTGAAGTCACTGGTTAAGGGCAATAAGCACCCATCAATAATGATCGTTTCGTATGCTTCATGCAGCACTGGAAGTCTTATTGTCACATCCAGCGGAACTTTGCACATGGCTGGAAGAGTGACAATCGAGACCGGATACTATTCGTGCAACGCAACCAACTTTTTGGGAAGCGACAGCAAAAGCTCTTTCGTTTTCTTTTATAATGATTCTCAGGTAAATTTTACAACGCTTCTTTCTATTATTGTGCAACAACATAAATACCTTGACATGTTTTCGTCAGAATTTCATCTCATAAGCACCGAAAGGACTTAGAAACGAAAGGGGCTATTTGGACAAGCTACACGTACTGACAAAACATTGCGCTACTGAGAGATATTTAGCACCTTGCCCATAAAGATACGTATCTTTGCGAGCTACTACAAAATCTTGCAGAACGTCTGATGGAACATGTAGCAAGTTTTTCTGGAAACCCTCAACACACCTCCCAATATATTTGACTAAAAATTGTAAAGTAATCTCCAAAACTTCTCTAGGTTGATAAAACAAAATTGTTCGTAATATTTTTTCCAGTTTTGAAAACAAGCAGCTTTCCTAAAGAAGAGAGGAAGCGCCCACCTTGCTTTTGTTTGCAGAGGTTCCTGGCCGAACGCTACTGATAAAATTTAGGAAAACAAAAGGCGTTTAAATGCAATGGAAAACCAAAGCAACAAGTTTTAATGTAAAGAAAAATAGGCTGCTACCCGGTTGGGAAAAACTTCATAAATGAAACTTACCGCTTTTCAAAAAGTAAATATTTGGCCTAAAAAGTAACTGACATTTAACAACCACAGTCAAGTACCAACTTGAATAACGTAAAATTCATACTCACTGCACGAATCAAAAAAGCACGAATCTTTTTTTACCGAGCGTGTAGCTATGAGAACTTTAACACGTTGCTTACAACGAGAAAATTTTGTGGAATACTCTAATACAGTGGTTCTTAACCGGGGGTACACGTACCACTTGGGGGTACGAGGAGCCAAAGCAGGGGGTATGAAGCACCAAAGAATTTGTGACACCATGTGAACTACGTTGGTAACAGTTATTATTTGCCTTCAGACAAGGGGTACGAGAGAATTTTATGAAAGCTCAGGGGGTACGAGTGCGTAGAAAGGTTAAGAACCACTGCTCTAATACCTCAGCAATTACGTCAAACGCATTGGAACATATGAACTGTTGTACCTGTAGAGTTTGCGTGAAAAGGACGCATCAGTTGGAAAACCCTGCAGTCACGGGTATGGTTTCCATTGGAAGACACGGAAACTGGCGCAAGTTTTCAACATCATAGATAGTCTTTCTTCACGGCTCACAAGTTAGAAGACAAAACAGCATTACAAACACGCGTTGAAAATTGTGCTTGACTATCCATTAATCACCTTGTGTGTTTGGGTACCTGTCTATGTTCTATATACACTGCTTCTTAGGGTGCCCTCAACCTTTTGTTTGTCATTAACAATTCGCAACGTAGTTACATTTCAAAATTTCTACGTTATAGAAGAAAAGTGTCGAAGTTTTTTAAAAGGAAATGCTTTCTTTGCGATGGCGTCCACAGCACGAGTTAATACACTCTATTCGGTAGACAAATAATTAATTTTCAAGTGGCCAAAATGATTTGTGGTTTTTGAAAAACTGGAACTATTAACTTTGTAGATAATAAAGCACACATTCTGTAAAATAAGTTGTTTGATCATTGGTTAAATGTTATGGTGAAGGTAGACATTACTTTATAACCTTCAACTTAAAACGTTTTTTGGAAAAATGCTATCTAATTTTAAAGAGGTGTTTGGCAGATTTCTTCCACCACGACGTTGTTTGAAGAAGATGCCCTGAACGTCACCCTCGCCACAGAATTATTCTCAAGCACGGGCGCAAATTTTGCTTGGCGTCTTCCCAACGGTCATCACATTATATATTCCAACATGTTCGAAAACACCCCGGTAAACACCACGGTTGTGGGTTACGTGGCGCCAGGAGGAACGATCTTCTTCGCGGAAGACGGCAGCTTTACGTCACAAGCTTTCGATCAAAGGTTTCAGTTGGACCTAGCCACCGGCTCTCTGCTGATAAGAGCAAGTGTCGCCAACCCAGCCCTGTCATCACTTACTTCGCCTATCTTGGGAGCCTACGCTTCCTTGTCAACAAAAGGGACGTCCCTGCTCGAGGTGGTCAGTAAATACGTGCCGACCACTGCACCCGAAACTACTTCAGCGAACGCAGTAGCCGAACCTGGTTCGGCGACCAGTTCCCTGCTTGTGTCCATTCCTGCCACGTTAAGTAATATCACAGTGAGTGCGACTACAACGTCTGCACTCATTGCCAAACCCTTGACAGAAACTGCAATTTACTATGTAGTGCTGGGATCAGGAATGGCAGTGGCATTTTGTTTGTTCATTGCCTGCCTTCTAAAGCGAAGTCGACGAGATTCCGCCAAGAAGGCGTGAAATCAGGTGAACTCATGGATCTGTGTACATAACGTTTATTTTGACGTTGATGCTAGCAGTAGGGTTTGCACATCGCGTCAGCTAAAGTGGAATTGTTAGCGAACTTCGGTTGCATTATCGTAATTTTCTAAGTAGAAGTGAACATGAAAAAACATGAGTTTTATGGCAGGCATTGTATTTTCCGCAAGGATATCTCGGATGAGTGTTTGGCTTGCCAGGAACATAATTCATTCGATTCCTTGTCACGACTGTCACCAACACTATATTGGGGAAAGCAAACGATGTCTTGAGACTAAAACACAAAGAACATACGGCCGATCTTAAACACAGACGCTTTGACAGAAGTGCTTTAACGCGGCATATTTTTGACTTAGGTCATTCCATGGATTGGCAACAGTCGAAGGTATTAGAATTTGAATGTGATTTTCATAAACGCCGTTTTATAGAATCCTATTGTGTTAACACTGATCGATCAAGCATAAACGATAAATCCTCCGACGTGTTCCCAGACTTATACCGCTTCTTGATAAACAAATGATGACGTTTATTGTTTTATGCGTTTTATAGCCAGCCCACTATTTCAATCGTTCCACTGGTGGTTCTCCGTTTCGTCTGTTTCTATCTGCTGTGTGTTAATTTTTTTTCCTCGATATCTGTTCACACTAATTTCCTTAATAAAATTTTCCCAGTCGATTGAATTTTTTTATTTAAACACTAAATTATTTCAAAAAATACTTCAACCGCTTACTCCAGAATGGCTAGATCAGCGGTTACCGAACTTTTTTGAGCGCAATCCAAATCCAAGTTTGGTGAACACCTCGCGACCCAAGCCTCAAACAATGTACAGTATGAAGAAAATATTGATAGGATGATTTTTAAGTCGTTTCTAGTGTGAGCAAACTACTCTTTTCTCAAGTACCTACGCTAAAGATAGGCAAAGACAAGCAGTTGTAACGTTGAAAATACACAACTCCGGTTTGGATCACCTCGGCGCGACCCATTTTGTCCCTTCACCACGCTCGTTTGGGTGTCGACTCATACTTTGGGAATCACTGGGCCAGATCAACCAACCAGCTGCGGTGATAAGTATGTCTTAACTTTAGTGCAGAGCGGTGACGATTATTGATTGCGGCTTAGTTTTCGCAAATACACAAACATTTCACACTTGTAGACCGAGTGGGTCAAAGATATGCAAATTTGTTTAGAGGACATGTCTAACTTTCACAAGTTTACAATATTGTTCTTGATCACATTTGTGAATTATATTTTTAACTCCAAATGGCTAGCTAAATACCTAATCGTTTTTGGGAAGCAAGCTTAGTGCAAGTAGGGTACAAAAATACTGTAGCGTACAAAAATACCGCAGTCACATTTCATAGCGTTTTAATGACATAAAATCCAAACATTTTTCAAACGCGTTGTAGGACTCTCGCCGTTACGTTTTCAGCTGCACACGTCAACCAGACGCTCAAGAATTGGACATCCACGTCTTATATGCGCGCCGGTTTTGCAGGCCTACTTCGGGAGTCGGTGTCTTCGCAGAGCAAAGTCACTGCTCGGTTTCGATTGAAAGTGTGTCGGTGTATATCAGAAGCGTGTAAACATAAAAAATGGGCTCGTTATGACGTCCACGATGACTTCTTGCTCAACTGCGAAAATGACTGCAAAAAGCATCTTGCAGGTCGTGCTACGTATCATCGAGATTTTCACAAGTGCTTTTGCAAGAAAGTTTTACGAGCAAATCGTGGCTTTCATCGAAATTAGAAGCTTCGAACTTTACTAAAAGTAATCTTTTAAAACTGTCAGTTTAATGAAAATATACTTTCTATTTTCCGGATTAAATATGAACATAATTATTCAGAAAAAAGTGTCAGAAAAATGCACGTTTTATGGATGATACTTCAAAAACAAGGGCATTAAACATGTCAATGTAAAGACTGTTGTTCGCCCTCCCCCTATCAAAATTTCTGGCTACGCGCCTGCCCTGATTAAAGGAGTCGGTAACAAATCTTGATTCGAATCAGACACATGAGACTTTTGCCAATGACTCGGACACGAATCGATTTTAGAACATGGTTTCGACTTCCAGATTCACAGAGATGTGACGATTGGAATGAAAGACCAAACTAAAAGCGGACTCGAGTTGTTTTTCTGGATAACTGAAAATTACTGAAGATCATTCATTAATTTTCACACTCGCTGTTGGACTGGAGAAGGGCAGCAGCCCATGGAGGTCTCGAAATACATCATGATTTTCAGCAACCTCTGAGAGTTCTGCTGGCTTCACACCAGGACTGGACAAAGTCAGGTCAAAGATGTAATCACACAAGATGGTACCTGGTCGGCCTCTGGGCCGCTTACTCGTGGGTGTAGTCAATAGGCTCGCTAAGACAATATTTCCCGGGGCATTCTGTTGCGTGGCGAAACCGTCATAGTTAAGACATCTCCATTCATAGAAGAGTCTCGACATTCAAAGGGCTTACGAATTCCACGGCTGCGCACTTTATCGTGAAGTGTCACGTCGTGAACTGTTCATAAAAATTCCATTACTGCCGCTTGTGCACGAGATATCACTCTTTTAAGTCATTAGCCATGATTCATCACCAGGCCCGTAACTAGGGGGGCTCAGGGGAGTTTCCCTCTCCTGAAAAACTTTTCGCCCCCCTGGAAAAATGTGTTGGATATGGTTTAAAACTATTGGACATTGTTTAAAAAATTTGGGCCCCTAACAGAAAGCTATTAACCCACCTGGTGTCCTAAGCTGGTTACTGGCCTGTTCATCACCGTAGGTGAGGATCGGAACAAAGACCTATTTAAAAACTGACAGTCTTCTGGTGTTTGAACTTTCACATTTTGTGACCGCGGAGAAAGAAAGCTCACGCGACACTGTGCTTTCTTCACCAATCTATGTATCCATATCTTCGTTCTGTTTCCGTCAATCGTGAATACTACCGCAAGGCACTTGAACTTCTCCTCTTGCTCCAGAGCGCTGCTGCTTATTTCAGCGCGTACTGGCTTGGGTTTCTGGAAAGATATACAATGCTTATTTTAGTGCTAATTTTCATTATCGCTTGTTCTCAGGCAGCTGAAAACCGATCACGTTCTTGTTGAAAACTCTGTTTAGAAGATGCAATTCAGTTCAATTACCAAAGCGTCCACAAAAAATAAGCGTTGAACCTGAAGACACCCTCGTCAATTCGGCTGATGCTGTCTATCCCAGGGGCGGGGAATCAATTTTGCTAGGAGGACATTTTTGGAAGGCCGCGTTTAGCGGGGGGCCGTACTGTCTAATGGAAATAGAAGCAAGTCTCTGACAAGTTAGCCTCAGCACTAAGTTGGAGGAAATCTTAGATTTGAAGATTTTTTCTGAATGCTTCCGCGGGCCACTGAAAATGCTGCGGTGGGCCACATGTGGCCCGGGAGCCCATAATTTCCCACCCCTGGTCTATCCGGTTCATTCAGACCAGAGCGGTTTTCTTCAACCTTTTTTGTACCGCGACCCATTATAGCAACCCACTACAACCTAACGAGAACGACCCCCATCTAAAACTCGACAAAAACAGATGTATTACGCTGTGTACATAAAAAATCTCCTCGCGACTCCTCCAAAAATGCGGGTCGCGACCCCCAGGTTGAAAATCACTGATATAGACTATAAAGAGGAGTGATACAGTACGTACTCTTGAGGGAGTCCAATACCTTCGGTGAATTATTGTCATTTAACTACACCGACACGGACACAAACGTCTGAGCAGTAATACAATGACTTGACGGCCAGCAACAAGCGGTCGTCAACATCGTACTACCTCCCGCAGCACTCCCCAAAGCTTTTCTCGAGAGACCTCGTCGTAGGCTTTCATGAGGTAGGCAAAACACGTGTAGACATCTTTGGCACACTCCAAACTTAATCAAATATTTGATTGAACATTTGGTCTGCATAGTACTACGGCCATGGCGAAAACCGCACTGGGTATCTCCCAGCTTTCATTCAATTATTTCGCGGCATAGTTTTTCTAGGCCTTAGGCGTACACTTACACTTTTCAATGGAGGCTAAGGAAAGAGATGGCTCAGTGGAATATCTCCAGTCTACCCTCTTGTATGTATAGGATAATTACCACAGTTCGCCAATAATTTGGTGCCCTTCCTAAACCACAAGCCACGTAATAACACACACGAGTTAATAAGTGAACTCCTCTGCTAAAAGCTTTGAGTATTTCAGGTTCGATTTCATTGCGTACTGCTGCTTTCCCTTACTTCAATGATTTGACAGCTAAGAAGATTTCGGTCGCAGTGATGTGATTTTTCTTCATTGAAAAGCATTTTCTGTGTCGGATGATGTTAGAGCCACTGGGTTCAGAAGATTTGTTCCCCAACGCAAAATTCATGCATATATTAGTGCAAAAAGCTTATTATTTTTGGAAATCACTGTCATCGATGATGACGATATTGTTACCTCATAAGAAAAATCACGACAGCATCGCGAACAAGTTCGCGAGTTGCAGCAAATTTTTTCCAAAATTCTTCTTAAAAATGCAGTAGAATTCGCCAATAACGACTTCGGCTATAACGATAGTTCGCATATATTGACGTTTTTCGTCGGTCCCGGCAGAATTCCTACCTTTTACGTGCATTCGAGTTCGGCTATATGGACCCGGCCATACCATCACTTCGCCTATAGCGACGCTTTTTTCGGTTCCCGCAGTATAGTTTGTTCGTTTATAACAGGGGTTCCCAATCTGGGGTACATGTACCCCCAGGGGTACATTTGCCTATCCGAAGGGGTACATTTAAGGTTACCAGAAGATGAGAAAAATATATTTACATAATATTTAATTCCAAATATTTATACATATATTACTGAGTATTATTACCAAAAATTATACGCTTATTGATGAATATGTCTATGAATCATAATGATAATATATTTTGTCATAGGAAATTTTAGGGGTACATTTTCATCTGTCAACATGTTGGAGGGTACATGCTTATTTGTTGAAATGCTGAAGGGGTACATGATCAGAGAAAGGTTGGGAACCCCTGGTTTATAACGACACTTGCAATTTTTCTTTAAAGTTTGAAGTGTAAGCTCGGCTATGTGAAGGCGCGAGACAAATTTTTGTGACCGAGTAGGAACGGAGTTAAGCTAAGCGAGTAATTGTTGAGCGGTGACAGGTGTGACGTGAGAATGGATTTGCATCACTAGCAGCAATGGAAACAAATCGTGGTATGAGTTTTGCTGTACAGTATCAGGGATTATTGCGACTGTAGTCAGTTTGATCGAACGTTGGTGGAGTATCGCGTAAATTGTATGACAACAGAAGCACTATCCTATTACGGAAGAAGTATTACATGATATCGTTGCTTCGCTCAATAGCGATAATGGTATGAAAGTGGCAAAACTTTGCAGAATATTTCGATATTCCAACGACGACGTTGACTACAGTTTCGACAAATACAGACAAAATAATTGCTCACGTTTTCCTATTACAAAAACACGATTCAGCAAGCGGCAATCCCGATCAAAGAACACTTTTGACACTTACCAAGTTTTGATATTGAACTAAAAAGCCATTCTATGAACGATTTATTGTAGTTCGGCTATAACGGTAGTTCGCTGTAACGACACTTCTTCGGTCCCGTAAATGTAAGACAAATCTTACAGGCGAAATGTTGACACTTGAAAACAAGTAAAGAAAAACACACGAACTGTGGCCAGTTACAACGACATTACTAAACTATTTTCGAAGCTAAAAGGCTGACCTCTTCAGAGCCTCATAATCCAGTCACTGCTAAGAAAATCTGCGTTTGGCAGCGGTCTAACAGACACTTTTCCTCTGGAGCAACAAAAACCGCCTTGAGCTTTTCAGCCGGCTGTTTGAGGAATCTCCTGCCTAGTTTTGCTCCCATCTCCTTGCAAT
>JGI24159J19872_10005509_pt1 | contig 16382 bp, 7 predicted proteins | sample Ectturendosymbi4_FD_19872 | JGI IMG/M metagenome (IMG submission 19872) | reverse complement strand
TTTCTAATAAATTGTTGTTTCATAGTACTGTGTACTATAACTGGTTGTCTGTGTCTTACCTGAAAAATTAGCAGAGTGCTAACATAAAAAATACATTTTTTATGTTTGAGGTTTGGGTCGTGAGATGATCATGAAACTCAGATTTGGGTCGCACTCAAAAAAGTTTAAGAATCACTGAGATAGACCAATATATTATCGGCCGATATTTGGGTTTTTCCGATATATCGGTATTGATCAAATCGGCTGATATTATTGGCCTCAGTAGATGTTGACAAAACACTGCTATATTCCTCACGCATGCAGACAACTTGTGTAAGAAATCACAACAAACCAAGTCAAGACAGTTACCTTGCAGCAATACTAGCAGGTGCATTTTCACAAACAAACAGACAAGATGAACCATGGAACACGCAGCGGCCGTCACAGCCAAAACAAACACATCATCATCATAATATCGGCAAGGCCAATATATCGGCATCGCTACTGGCCTCAAAAAGTCCATATTGGTCGATCCCTACTATAGATAATTACTTTCTCAGTTGGTCAGTTTTTCACTTTTGCATAAAAAATAAACGCAACTATAGAAAAATCTGTGTAAATTACAACAGTTCTTACCACATTAAAAGAGGTAGAACTGATAGGCAATTCCACAATAAAGGTACTCCAGGGTTGAAAATAATAAAAACAAAAAATTGAAGCAAACAATGTGTAAAATAATTTTTCATACATCAGTCTTTATGAAAACACTGTTTACAAAAACAACAGATTCCAAAGCATGTATTTTTTTAAAATGCAAACACATGTGCCTAACACGAAAAAAGTTGTTAAATTTGCAGATGTTTTTTTAGGTGCATTAAAATTAGCTTAAATTGTTTTTTTCTCTGGTCAAGCAATTTTTTGGTAAGAAGCACTGGTAAACTAATCATTTCCATAGTCAAATCACTTCTAAAAAGTTTCATCACTGGGAATTTTAGCATCTGAATAATAGTAAAAGATATGTCCTGTTAAGTCACATTTTTTTGTTAAAAGGTTTTTTGCTGCAAAACCTAGTAAGGCTTTCTACACAATACCTCAGATTAATTAATAACTTAGTGTGTACTTTTTATTTATCCAGAGAATTTTGCCAAAACTGATGGTTTCTTTGTTTATAACGAAAAAGATTTTGTCCCGTTAGTCACAATATCAAATGTTTTGCTAAAAAAAATGTTTTAGAAACAAAAAAACAAGTTATTCTTTTGGGTAAAGGGCAAACTAGTTTCTTTTTACAAATATTGGTGTCTGTGATAGTGTTGAGTAGAGAAAAAAGGCTTTAAAAGGTTATCTGTACTACATATTTGCACAACCCACCTCTAAGTCTTACTGCACTTTCTTATGTTAACCATCGTACCTACATTTGTCCTTCACACTATGATTTATTACCCTACTGCCACCTTTGAAGACATGTGGTTGTTGGTGAAGTAGCAATTCATACCAGAGCCCTCCAGTTAAAATTGATGCACCTTTTAGCAATATGGCAATAATTTTTTTAATTAACACTTCAGCAATTTAATGCTGTTTTGTTCATGTTAGCATATAATTTACTTAATTGTGCATCTTTTGTTTAGAGTTAGCTGGCATGCTTGTTGAGTTTAGATCAACCATAGTGTGGTCCAACTACTTTTAACCTACAGGTCATTTTACAAAAACGTGATAACTCTTAGCCCATTCTAAAAAAATGATGTATGAAACAACAGATTTGCAGCATTTAAAACTAAAAAAGGGAAGATCCGTAAGTGTGTCATTGAAATTATTACACAATAGCAGATGGCAATTTATTACAAATCACTATCTGTGGGAAACCTGTGGTTGATGCTTTTCTGACACTATCGTTCCTTCATCAATACCAGTGTTAGTGTTAGTGTTGCAACCCGGAGACTATCACCCAGTCTTTCATCTGCCATTAGGTTTTTGTTTTCAGATTTGACTTGCTTCATCATAGAAAATGTACCCTCATACACATATGTTTCCAAAATGAGAGCATTTTAGTGCAAAATCTTTCAGTTTGAGAAATCTTTCTTTGCTGACTAAATTCCAGAAGCTCTCTGCAGTCTTTAACACCGTTAGTATTTTACATTTTTAGCAAAATGCTTGTTCTAATGAAAATTGCCTATTATAGGGATAAACAATTTATTTGGCTCGAGGGCAATTTTGAGAAAGCAACATTCAGCAGACAGATTTATTTGGTGGTATTGAGTTCATTGGGCCACATGTACTCCTCAAGACAAGGAACGCCCTAAAACACAGAGGTTATCTAGTCAGGGGATTAGTGAAGGACTGCAAACCTTCTGATTTGATCACAAAATAAAAATGTAAAACAAAATGGTGCATACAAAGGGTATTGCTCTTGTGAAATGCACTATATCCAAATGTGACCTCACACGCTTTTCAACAAATATCAGATTTGAAGATTTTTCCTGAATGCTTCCGAGGGCTACTGAAAACACTGTGGCAAGCCACATGTGGCCTGTGAGCCTGTAGTTGGACCACATTGTTTTAGATAGTAATATCAAAGTGGCTAAAGTTGTAGTTGAAAAGAAAAAAAATATATTCAAAAGATCGAAGAAAGAAATATGAAAAATATTTAGAAAAGCAAAGAAAGCCGATGAAAAACTACAGGCCTAATGAAAAATCCAAAATCGGACTAGTCTTTCTTATTGTGAATGTTTTATGATTGCAACTGTTGTTCCATGTTATTAAGTTGCACTGATATTTCATTTGAAAGTTTGAGGTGTTACTTTGTTAAGTGTTCTTTTTTCCTGTTTTATTTGAACTAGCTTTTCATTTAGAAGTGAAAGTTCTCTTTGTGACATTATTTTCTATAATGGTACTCATTGCTACGGCAGTATTTAAAAATGCTGCTGAATTGAAGTATTAAACCATTTTTTATTGCATGAAGATGAAGTTGCAGTGGTATATTTAATTTTTTTAGCTTCAAGATTGGTTATTTCAGTATTCTTAATTTCTGATTATTTTTAGAGCCTGGGTGCCTGTGTTGTTGTGGTTATCATTCAGCATTTGCCAAGCTATTGTAAAATAACGTTTGACTATCTCAATTTGTATGGCAATGGATTTTTCATGTTTGGTATTTTATGGTTTTTGAGAGAAATTTTCAACCAACAAATTTCCATGTGCTCTTTTAGATTTGGATTCATTTGCTTGCATGCATAGCATAGGAAGCATTTACATCACCATGGTCTTTTACAGATATCCTTATTTAATGTTATTACAAACTTTGCATTTAGCCAAAATTGATTGCTTATTAGTTCTTGTTACTTGAATTTATAATTTTGAAATGCAGGTCAAGTTCTAATGGATGCCGACTTCTGAACAGTTAAAAGTGATTTCTAACAAAGTTTTTTAGTTAACTCATTTAATTCTCAGCCTTGTATCAGAATAATTTAATACTGTGAGGCTTATTTTGCAAATAATTGCAAAGAAGTAGGCATAAAATAAAAATGTCCTGTTAGTCACAAACAGCAGGTCTCGTTAGTCACAAGAACATACTCTACAAATATCTTCGTTGCCAAACCGTAACTAGCAAATATTGAAAACTAATGTATGGATTACAATATTACCAAATCAAGAGTATCTGTGCAGTCAGTGAGCAGANTTTGGAATTTGAATTTATTTTTCTTATTTGGTACTTTTGTCCCCTGTCCCATTAGTCACAAACAAATATTCAAATGACCAAAAAATTAAAAGGCAGATGAATTTTTCCAAACATGCAAACAGTGAGTATGGGTCATCACTAACAAATGCTACTAGTTTTAGTTTTCTTCTGTATTTCATGTTTGCTATAGAAATGAAAAAGTAGTCAAAATGTTCCGTTAGTCACATTAGGAATTGCCCTAATGGATTCCACAGCAAATGACAAACAGTGCCTTTGTACTAACCAACTTATAATTACTATTTACTTACTCTTGTCATGTGCAAGTTCCACAATTCATTAAGATAATGAGTTGTTTCCAAGCCTTCCATTCTCAATGAAATTGCGAAGAGGTAGGGTTACATCACATGTAATAAGCTACAAGAAATATTCAGCCACTATAGAGGTAGCCTATACCTTGAAAATTGACAACAAATCAATCAAAAACCATAATGAAAAAAATGTAGGCTGCTATAATGGCACAGAAAATATCACGAAAAAATTATTGCATATAACTGCCAAATAATTTCAACATGGCTTAGCAATGCATGACACCTAGCTTTGGTTTCTTTTATTTATTTTCTGTGTTTGTTTCTGACATGTTGTCAATATTACCAGGTTTGGTCAAAAATACAGAGATACAAAAAGGCTTAGTAAGATCACATCACAAGGTAGGTGNTAGAAGGTACATGANGCAATTCACTAAAGAGATACAAACATTGAAACAATGCACCAGTAGCTACTACTGTGTGAATGCAGAGCATGTAAAGAAATGTGCGCACTAAATGATAAGGCCGTAGAATGTGATGGAGGATGTGCAAAATGGTACCATTGCAAATGTTTTGGACTAATGCAAGAACAATATGAGGTCTATCGCAACAACTACAGTAGAGGTAATTCATTGCAATGGTTTTGTGAATGGTGTCAGGTTAATACCAAGGAAATCACTCAGAAATAAATGTCCATAATATGGGGCAAAATGAAAGACACCACAAAATCAGAACAAGTCTTAACCATGCATATGAAAAAAACGGCCAACGGAAAAAATATATGCAAATTTCAAAAGGAAAATCACTTCTTTCTGAGGCATCTCGCCTTATAGGACTCATCAACTATAGTAAAAAAAACAAGAGCCAATAGCAATCCATATGTTATAGTTTTTCTTCCACTGGTAATCCAGAAACCATCATCTAAATCAAAACATAGAGAACATATCAAACATCTGAACAAGAGACTGGAATGGTGAAACTTAGAAAACTACAAGAACTCATTTTAGAGTGTGGAGCTATTCAGTCAAGACTTTCAAAAACAAATAAAACAATCAGTCATAAACAAAAACAATATTAGAAAGCCTTTTGTAGATGAATGCAAAAAGGACAAATCAAACAGGTCTTTAACCATTTAACATCTGCGCCTTCTGGCCATAACGCACCAGGCTCTAGAGCTGGTCAAACCATCTGCAGATTCAGGATGTCTTCTAGTTTCAATTTTTTTTTTAATTTAAGCTTTGCGTTATGGTTTTTTGTGGGTGATGTCATAAGTGGGATAACTTTCATGTTTTTTTGGCCAAGGTCACCTGGCCCTGGGTGTCAAACCAACCAGCCATTTTTGGCTCAAGTCTTTACATACTAGGCTATAATATGAGTCTTTAGAGCCCTTGATTGGCTTTCTAACATATCTGGAGATTGTTCAAACCCCAAGTAGCCAAACACTTTTCTGACAGTGGTTTAAATAATAGTGAAACACTAGCTGTTTCAAAAAGCACTCAGCAGATTTTGATGTATTTCTGCTTTTCATACTTAAAACTTCCAAACTAACTTCAACACCCTCAGATAAATGGAAGCACTAGAACACAGTTGCTTTCTCCACTGATCCGTTTTGTGTTCATTTGTTTAAATTATTTTTTTTCAAACCGTTTCTGAAAATGCATTACAGCAATATCGTTGCAACTTACAGCAAAAATAGAGACGCAGGGCAGATTACCCCAGTTCCTCTTTGACTGGGAATTATATTGCCTGATCCTTTTTATTTGTTTGTGATGTAATAAACACGTTTGAATGCAAAGCCTCAGCATTCATTGCTTGCAGTGCTCAACATCAACTTTCTTACATGCTTAGTTGTGGGCATACAAAACTGTGAGTTGTATTTTATCAGTGTATTCAATGCAAGGATTGTTTTGTGCAACGTTTATCATGGGTTATCCATATAATCCTATTTTTTGTGTTGAGCAAAACTACGATATCTTTAAATGCTTACGAAAAAGTTTTAACATTGCACAGGTTGCTGTTCAAATAGAAAGGTGGAGTTAGTTCTGTGATGCAGTTGGTCAAGTGTGTTTAACAATGATTGCAAAACTAATCCCGACAGAGTTTTTCAATTAGTGAAATACAGACGCCATGTTAGTAATCTAAACATCTGCCTTGCAAGAAAAAATTAAAATTGCGGACTAGTTAAACCAGAAAGTCTTAAGCATGCGTATTTTAGGCAATAACAAGCCCTTTGTGCAAAATTTTAGCAAAGTTTCTTCCAATTGATAAAAGGGCAAAGTTTATGAGTTTGCGCTGATGAAAGATCATGAAAGGGTGCGATGTAGTTTGACTGTGGACTCAGATGTGCTTTTTCTGCAACAGTGTTGTCATAGCAGTGTTGGCACAGAAGATTCAATTCTGGTTTCTTCAAGTAAAGGGTGTTGCTTACGTTTCATCACAACACCTCTAAGTAATCGCCGTTAATTAAATGACCATGTTTAAAACCTAAATTATTTCAATAACATAGTTACACATCTTTTAATTGCAAATTCCAAGCTTGTTAAGCATATTCACGGAAAATTAGTTCGGACTACAAACACAATATACTTCATTATCATAGGGAGGAGGACAGATGCCTTCATGTGGCCCTCCCTGTTGCAGCATTTCCTGAAATGCTTACCAAATGTCATCGTGAGAGCACCCATTGCTACTCACGCTGGATGTGTTCAGTGTGGGATGGGTCAAACAACGCCCTTCTCAGGGCACGGCAGCAGAAATGTTGCTGAAGATCCACGACCCAACACTCTCCAGCTGAACACCGAGGGGTTCACTGAAAACAAGATCTCCGTCATTGAGCAACTAGCCTTTAAGAACAAGGCTTTCATCATCGTCCTGCAGGAGACTCACTGCACAACTGCAGACAAACTAGTGATTCCAAATTTCTCACCAGCTGGGTCAATCCTGAGCAGGAATCACAGCCTTGCCATGTTTGTCCACGAGCGGTTGGAATGGTCACTGGTCGATCAGTCTCCAGAACAATCAGAGACTGAGTGGCTGTGCGTAGACGTCACAGGATACAAGATCACTAATGTCTACAAACCTCCACACTTGCGATTCACGCCAACAGCAATCCCAAAGTTCTCGCGCCCCAGTCTGTATGTTGGCAACTTCAACTGGCAGCATGTCAACTGGGGTTACAACACAACATCCCTGGACGGTGAGACCCTGGACTCCTGGGCAACATCCAACAACCTTGGACTGTTGTACAACCTAAAGGAAACAACCAGTTTCTTCTCTCGCCATTGGAACGTCGGTGCCAACCCAGACCTGGCTTTCACGAGTTTCGGCCAGGACAGCCGACTGCCGGACACACATGTTCTCGGAAAGTTTCCATGGTCACAACATCGGTCCTCCCTCATAAATCCCAAGATTCAAGGTTCCTGCCCACAGCGATCCGGTGAAGCGTTGGAACTTTCACAAGGTTGATTGGAAGTGCTTTCCCCTTTCACAGGTGATCAGTCGAGAGGTTGCCACCTTCGGTCACACCAAATATTGAGACGGCATACCACGATTTTTGCGAGAGGCTACTTTCTGCGGCTAAACAATGTATCCCACGTGACCATCGGAAGAACTATGTGNCATGCTGGAACAAACAGTGCGAGACCCNCCATCGCTCCTTTATCCGAGCCCCAGTGGGGACTGACTCTGACAGATCCACTTCGTCACTACTTTCTCGACTACAACAGAAGCAGGAGCGATGGGAGGAAGCTGTCAACTCCATCGACCACTGGCACTCTAGCCACAAGGCATGGAGAACAATCACTAAACTTACTGGCAGGTCTGGATGCTCCTCTCGCCTGTGCCCCGTCACGACAAATTCCATCACCTTGCAATTCATGAAGAAGGAGGCACACAAGACCAGCTGCCACGAGTCCACCAGGTTCGTCAACAAGCAGCTGTCAGACCTATGGAAGATTCAAACTCCCAACCCTTTAGGTCGGAAGAGTTTGCTGCTGCCTTCAGATGCCTGAAACCAGGAAAGTCTCCAGGATTGGATTCCATCTTGCTGGAGTTCATACTCCACGCCAGGTCAGCTCTCAAATCTTGCTTGTGCGACTTTCTTACTTCCTGCATGCACCAACTCAAAATTGCAAAGATCTGGAGAAGAGCGCTAGTAGTTGCGATCCCTAAGTCAGAGAAGCCATTGGAGGACCCAAAGAGCTATCGTCCTATATCTCTGTTGTGCATCCTTTCTTAAAATCCTCGAGAGACTCATCTACACTCGTGTCGAAACAATCATCAACCCACTGCCCCCCCAGGAGCAGGCAGGCTTTCGACACAGGAGGTCGGATATAGATCAGGTTACCCTGTTGACCCAGGACATCGAGGATAGCTTTTCAGCTAAAAAGAAGGCCGGAGCTGTGTCTGTCCACCTCACAACAGCCTACGACACAGTATGGCACTGCGGCCTCATCTGCAAGCTACTGCGATTGCTGCCTGATAGACATGTGGTCCACATGATCATGGAGACGGTTGGCAATCGCAGCTTTACCAAAGGAGCAGATTACGACGCCTCAAGAACAGTGTCCCACAGGGATCTGTTATGGCGCCCCTTATTTTCAACATCTACATCTCTGACCTGCCAACTACCATCTCCAGAAAGAATGCATGTGCTGACAACCTAGCAATCATGCATGCTGATGGAGAGTGGAAGGGGTGCTGAGCAAGGACTGGCAACGCTAGGTGAATACCTCCAGACTTGGAAGCTAAAGCTCAGCGCTACAAAAAGGTGTCGGCAGTCTTCCATCTCAAACATCACGCATCTGGAAAGAGTGACAACGTCCACTTATGAGATGTTCCTCGGTTTGAGCTTCTCCAGAACCGCATGGACACCAAGGATCACATGTCATCTTCCATCGGTATAGTGATTCCCAGAAGAGTCCAACTTTCGTTCTGAGGTGGTTCAGTTTACACCATGCAAGGCGGCTGAGCCCAAGGTCAAGGTTTCCCACTTTGGGTGCTGGAAGGGAATGAGGTGGGTTCCCTGATTCTTTCACTCTGCAAGCTACTGGTGTTGAGTCCACTGTTGCACAATAGACTCATGCCCTGCAAAAGACTCCATCAGTTCAATCGCCAATTGTGCAAACGGCCTTCACGATTTGAGACAAGGTCTTGTTTTCAGGCGTACTAAGTTATTTCATCTTGTTATGAGCTGATTAAACTGAAAACTGACAAAATCAGCTTCCTGCTCAGCATTGTCAAGCATGGAGTCATTAATGATTTATGGGCTGCTTAGTGTCACAGGNAACGTCAGCTTTCTTAAATCCANATATAGCATAATCTCTTAGTTTAGACTCTTGTCCACCAGAAACTTCAATGTTTGTTCCCATTGCCACATTATGTAGATCATGTCTTCTCAGAAATTGTTTCAATTGACTAAGAACTTGTTTGATTGATCTCTGAACTTACAGTTGTTAGTACTTCTCATATTTGATTTACTGATTGTTTTGTCTCTTCTGCCACAACCTGCATAACCGTTTTGAAAGATTTTAAATCAGCAGCATGCTGATTGATATCCCCATCACAGCTGCATTTTTTAACTTCCCTTTGTTGTTCACCTTCTTTGCTTAACTGTATTATTTTGTGGTAAAGTGATACGCTGCATCAATATGTTTCCAATAATGAGAAGGGAAGTCACTAGTTTTAGTCACCAGCCTTATTGAGTTATTAAGATCAGCATCCATTTCTTGTATCATAGCAGAGATGTCTTTTAATGTTTCTCTTGCCTTGCCCTTTCCTTCACCTTGTCTTGTTATGAGCCTTTTTCCTGAGGCAACTTACTGTGCAGCAGTACTTTAGCCTCTGCAATTGTCTCCTCATTGTAATAATTCAGAGCCTGTTGCAGGGTTGAATGTTCAACACAAGATTTAGATTGTCTTTCATATAGAATAGCGGTGGATGAACTATAAATGTAGTGTTCTCATCCTTGACCTTTCTTTTTGCCTTGATTTCACTTTTTTTACCATCTCTGACTTTTAGATATATGATTTCTCAAGGCCACCATTCTCTAGATCCTCTGTTCCATACCCAAGGAATGCAACTCTAGTCGTTAATGAAGACGGTGATGGTACAGTAGTCCAGCAGAAATAGTTCACAAAAGTAGCATATAAACCAAACCTACTTTTTATGTTTTATGCCACAATATTCTATGATATGCACATGATGAAAACTAGTATGCATTCAGCAATTGACCCTAAAACAAGGGTCTGCAAACTACAGACCTTGAGCTGTTGTGTAATAGCTCATGTGGCCCTCGGACAAACAAATTGGGAGACTCCTGTGCTATAACAATGAAATAGGTTCACTGTTTGAAGAAATGATACAGCTGTGGCGACCATCTTTTACGATTAATTTTGGTGGGTAGCCAAACACACATGAATTCTCATTTTCATTCTCAACTCACATAAAGATCCTATCCAACAACATCTCTCATTTCTTTCATGAACAAGACTCAGGAGGATTAGCATTGCTGCATTTATCAGAAACCTGGTGAAGAAAGTAACCTACTGAGAATTTTTCTGTACAGACATGGACTACACTAGAAAGCACTGTTAATTTTTGCAAAAATCTGAAAACAGATGAATACTTGGATGCTACAGAAAAGACATCTCATGCGAGCATACAGTATCACTCATCTTCCTTGTCAAAAACATTACATTACACTACTGTAAAGCGCTTGTCGTTCATCTAGCCGTTGGGTGTTGCCACCACAATAAGACTTCAGACAGACATGACCTCTCTCTTTACTTTCTTGGCTGGGATCACCATGTAACGTTTCATCTTTGACCTGTCTGCTTTCACAGCCAGACACAAACAAAGTGAGTCATTTTTTCTCATGGTCGGTAGTTCCGATAAGAAGTAAGTTGAACTGTTTGTCTCCCTTTCTTGTCGCTTCTGATGGCACTGGGCACGTCTGCCCAGATCAGGATTTCATCCATATTAATAATAATTGAGGATTAAAACTTGTGAGAATCTTTTATGCTTTTCATTAAATTTAACAAAGCTACATATATTTTCTTCCAAGTCATGTGACACCGACTACCCTGTAGCCATTCACCTCCTGATTTTCAAATTGAAGAATTGCCTCAAAAAATAGCACAACCATCAATAAGATGCTGCAAATTCAGTCAAGCCATTTTCGTCCAATTATTTGACCCAAACTTCAACTTATTTGCATGAAGACATGATGCAACTGCTCTCGTTCCATAGGCAATTTTCTCTATCAACTTATCTTCAATAGTAGACAGACATCTGGCTTTCTCCCACAACCAAGCTTCAGCTTCTTTTTAGAAGGTCCTGGTTGGTTATGTGCTGCTTTCAAATTGAAATTGGTCTCGTTTTGTATCCATCGAAGTAGGCCTACCATCGATTCATCCACTAGAAAGTTTTTGCCTTATCACTCGATTTGAAAACAAAATGTTTCTGCAAACTTATTGACCTCAACTTTGAATTTCACAGTATATGCACACCTTTTACTCATTCTTGAACACAAGTTTTTTCCAAGACCAAAGAGAGTGTAGTTTGTACAGTGCATAACTTCAGTTGAAACTGTACAACTCTTTAGCCAAACTTCTAGATTTGACAATAATGAATAATGTCAATGACTACCAAAGACCAGTAAATTTGAAACCCAGCGCGTTTGCCGTTTTGCATTCAATTGACAGCCCTGGTATAGTGGTAAATGCTTACACCACTCAACTGCCTTCTGTTCATCATAATCATAATATATAATCATCACCCCTGTGAGGGAGTGTGCATGATGTAATGTTGAAGAGAAGAAAGAGAATGCAAAAAGAAAGTCTGGTCAACAAAATGTAACCAAGGAAAGAATGAGCATCATCTAGAATCTAGTCTGAACCTATCAATGAGGGAATAAAAAAATGTAAGCCGCCCTTGTGCACGCAATGATGAAAAGAAGCTACAAGCCGCGGCTTACAATCTAATAATTATAGCATAACTTTGCTAATAAATTTTTGTGTTGTCTGAATGAATCTGAATCAATCTTTGTTGCAGTCATAGACTAATTGTTTGCTTTTCTAAGGATGATCTGGCAACATTTACTGTACAAACAATAACTAAAATCTTCAATCCGACTTACTGTTTGGTGTTCTGCTGTAGCCATACTGACACTGCATTTCTTTGAGATTTGGATCTTTTCAACCACTCGGCCTTATAAATATTTTCTGTGTTGTGTACACCACCTAATCTTATCTTTTTCGTTGGGCTTGCATCATTAGAATCTCTGAGACTGTCACCCCAACATTCTCATGGTTGCGGCATGGATTCCTACATTCCCGAACTGCTTTGCATTCGATTCTCACACACTGTATTTTGCATTGGCAATTTAGGCAAGGCACTGAGTTCTGAAAANANCGTTCATTGGTGGCNATCGGTAGTCCGCAGAGATGATCACTNTCCGGTTTGCCGGTTGGATATCCGGCGGCGGGGCCGGTCTTAAGCCGATGCGGCTGCATTGGACCAAGGGTCGGATTAAGGGGGGGACAACGGGGTAAATTGCTCCGGGCCCCTCGCTGCAAAGGGCCCCNTGATGAAATTTATTTGTTTCAAANAAATTACTCGTTTGAAAAATTTCGTAATTCAGAAGCGATACAAGAATTCAACTCTACATTATATTCCTNTGTTGCATTAAGTATCAAGGGGACAGGGCCCCCAACAGCAACTGATTTATCTACAAGTTTGACTGTCTGCCAGTTTTAATAACCGTTATTGAATAGCCTACAAGTATTTCCGGTTTTGTTGAATGCAAATATATTTGATTTCGCTGGTGACTTTTTCCTAATAATCGATCTTTTGGCATGGGTATGACTCTCTACTCGTGCATCACACCTATTGCACAAATGTCACGAAAACATTACTGTTGGCGTGCTAAAAGCTAGTGGTTGCTGACTGCTGTTTAGTATCAATCAACGTTGACACTGGGGTCAGTCTTGTTAACACCAGATTGTTGCCTTCCTCAACATCAGATAACATCAAATTTTTACTCTACGGTTTCACATAAGCTAAATGCTTCTGTTAACAAACCTAACAAAGCACGAGTACCCTCGTTGAATCCGAAACAGAGTGAAATATTGCCATTAAATGGAGAAGTCGTTTATAATTTACATAAAATGTTAGTTTCAACGCAGCGAAGAGAGCTTCTTTAATTTGAAACGATAACCGAACACACATCAGGGACAGTGGCTTAACTGACAGGGGCAAAGGGCGACCTTCCCCCCTGGCAAGGTCAATGTAAAAGCTGGGTCCCCTCCAGTTGACATTTTGATATTTAGTATTCTTTACGTTGTTTACGTTTTTCGGGATGTTTTCATTTTTTATCTAGTACAGACATCCATGAAATCCAGAGATTCACTATCTTTCTTAACTTTTTTTCTGAGTTTTGGCTAGGGGTCTCCCTTCAACTAAGCTTTCCCCCAAGGGCCAAACTTCTAGTTACGCCACTGATTAGGGTGAGAGATTGATGAAAGAAACTTAAAAATCATGAATCTAACTTATTTTCGTTCTGAAATGAGAGAAAATGTGAAAAAACAAGAACCCAGTCAACATCAGATTTGCCGCCAATACATCAGACATCAGAAATCTATCTGAGAACATCACATCTGATTTCGTAAAAATATCAGAAGTGGCAATACTAGCATCAATGATCCCGAACTTTTGGTGCTGTCTCGAGGTCGCCGCAAAGGAACTGCACCTTTGTTTCGTCATAAACGGTAACAACGTGTTGTGGACACGCACTTTTCTTCCAATGGCTACTATCTTTTTTTGTTACATCATAAACACATGNAGTTATTCAAGCCAATTACACCACATGTTATTGTTTAGCTAGCCGAAACCTGTAACGCCATCAGGACATCAGGAGTTATGAAAAGCACAAAGTTTCTAAGAAGAAAAAACGCAAGAATCTTGCAGTATTAGCAAAAACGCTGCAACCAGGACCGTCGCCAGCAGAGGGCCAGTGGTGCCGCCCCGCCCCCCCCATTTGAAATCTGTGCCTCCCATTTCACGTTAGGTCCTCTTGTTGCTGCATACATCTAATACAGTATTTTTTAAATGTGGCCCCCCCTTCTGGTTTTTGGCCCCTGCTCGATTTTGGCCCCCTTGCTGCTAAATACTGGCAACGCCCCTGGCCGCAACTTAATCGTTTTTCTAGCAAAACTTTCAAGCAGCGGCGGTAACCAGAGCACCTGAAAATGTAGGTGAAAATCAAGACATTAGCGTGGAAACAAGTTTCACACTCAGCCTTGTTGGTCATATTGAAATGTTCTTTTTCCGGTGTTTTTGTTTGTAATCTCTGGTTTGTGCTTATTGTTCGTGCGAATGTTGTTTCTTGCTGAGTCACTCTCAGTGGCGTACGCAGAAAATCCTCATGGGGGGGGTTCATTCAGTGGTATATGATGGTCATTTGTATTTGGTGTCCGCTATTTGTGACGTCACAATTTGACGTCATGTTCATGTTTACAAACCAATGTTTTGGCGAAGTTTTTTGACATAATATGCAATTTCTTCTACACACACTCTCCTTAATTTATACGTCACAGTTTGACGTCATGTTCATGTTTCCAAACCAACGTTTTGGCGATGTTTTTTGACACAATATGCATATTCTTCTACACGCACTCCCTTAATTTATGTGTCACTGAATATGAACAATCATCGCACCACGTTAAGATATCTGAGGAAAACGCTACGACACAGCAGTTCATAGTTGCAAAAAATTGAGGCAGCGTGTTAAAACAGAGGAGGGAACCACACTCATCACTGTGTCAGAGCAAGTTACAACCGCAAAATAAGGCTTTGCTAATGTCTTGTCGAATACGAGCAGTCGGGCACAGAAAGTATGCGGCTGAACTGGCTGGCGCATACCAGTGTTAGCAAGATCGAATCTTGCTAAATACACAAATTGAGAATGCGCATGAAGTGTGCAAGTAAACTTTCGATTTTTTATTATGCATAGAATTTCAGCAAATTTTTAGTTTTCCTTTTTCCCTGCTGAGACCTTATCAAATCCCTAAACGCTTCCATGTTAACAACTGCTGTTTTTGAGCTTGTGCAACAGTTTTATCATGCTACAGAATTTGGTAAGCTAGCCAATGCGGTCAGCACTTCTACTGCTTAGCCATAGCAGACAAAACAAAAACATTTGTTTCTGATAAAGTGAACTATCGCTGAACACAATCTTAAACATGTGTAGTGGACGAAAGATCTGCAAAAAATGGTGAGATAGTCTCGGGATGCAGACGATCAGGACCGGCCTTTAGCCGATTGGACCGATTGCTTCCAATCGGGTCACACGCCGAAGGGGCCCGGTGGTACCCCTACGCAAACTTGCATTGTCTATCGAAGCTGTTTTTCTAGTGCCGGCGCAGGATCCACAGTATTTTTAATGCATGGGGCCCGATGCTAACGAAATTCAATGTGAACTGCGCCACTTTTAAACCCCTTAATCATCATATTTCGTCCTGTCATCGTAATGCTTGTCATTTTTAGCCGGTTATGTGCAGCCTAGCTTTTTCAATAGCATGTAGTTAAAGCAGAGAGGGTTTAAGTTTTGAACTGTTTTCTTGTCTGTTTTAGTTGTAAGCGTTTCGTATGACAGGTCACATTTCAATAGTTGCTGCAAGCTACGCTTTGATAGTTCTGCTGTTTCAATAGTTACTGCTACTTGTCTTCCGAAAGTTGATTTATTTCGTAATTGCAGATGTGCGCTGCTTAAGGTAATCAGTCTTTAGCGATATTCATTTTTCCTCTCGCAGAAATCTGTTGAGGTAACCTTAGATTGGCGAAAACCTTTCAAATACAACCAGTTTTAATTATGTCAACTGAATGGCTATCACAGGTGTGCAAAAACAACGGTTTCTCAAAGAGTATGAATTAAAAAGTAACAAGCACAGNCGCGCATGCTTTGTGAGGAAATCGAAGTTTTTAAACCAGTCCTGTCAACCTAGATTNGCAAACCCGNAAAATTGTTTGAATTTCTCGCACACATTAACAGGTGCACNTCTTAATCTAATTTGTTTATTGCCCTCAGGATTTACATGACCATGACCGTGGTACCTGAAAAAGGAGTTTTTCTAAGCTCAGACTAATCAAAACATCATTTGNGNTTCNGAGATNGTTAAAATGTGGAAAGACTATTTTAAAGGAATATTAAACTCTGAAAACTCTGNCAATGGGTTTGCAGAGTCTGTGGAACACAGCATAGACTGCAAGGATGAACTATGCCCATGTGTTCTTTTGTCTCCTTGGCATCACTTCTTCAAAAGCTGCCCTTGAACAAAGCTCTCGAGCCTGATTGTATTTCTGCAGAGCACCTGCTGTATGCAGATGAATCTCTGCGTTTTTTTTCAGTGAACTATTTAACATGTGTATTG
>JGI24159J19872_10005506_pt1 | contig 16386 bp, 8 predicted proteins | sample Ectturendosymbi4_FD_19872 | JGI IMG/M metagenome (IMG submission 19872) | reverse complement strand
TTTGCAAAAGTATTTACTGTGGCTATCACTCGAGTTCACAACAACTGTTCTCTGTCCTACTGCGCAGCCTACTGCTGTACTACCAGTCTAACAACTGCTGAACTGCCACACATGCACTAAAATATTGTTTGATGTAACAAACAGAACAGCTTTTATAAAGTCATCCCATTGAATGATTTAATAAAGAACAACTATTCAAATCGAATGTTCTTTTAAACTACTGTAGCTGAGATTTGATCAGCCCTCTTAATTTTGTTTGATTTGTTGAAAAACACCATTTGCATTCCTTGCCCGATTAACGATAATTTTGGATTGGAGGCTTCAGTGCTCCAGTAGACCCCAGCAGTTATTCATTGACCCCCTGGCCATTCAGAGACTCCCATTTGACCCCGTGACTGTTTATGAACCCCTTGGATGGTCCAATTGATCCCTGGGGGTTGATATCGACCACTTTGAGAACCACTGCCTTAACATGTGCAGCCAGAAAAGAATTTATAAAAAAAAAAACTTCATACCAGCCCAAGAAGCAAAATAGTTCTCAGTTCTGTTTTTTACAGGTGCATATAGCTTTCTTGAAAAACTGCAGGCTGAAATTTATATTAAATGAAAGTGTAAAACATAAATAAAATTTTAGGAAAACTTCATGACAGGAATGGAGATGTGCTTTACACTGTTAACTCTTTGCTATTAATAAGTTTTACATATAAAAAAGTTTCTGGTGCTAACATCAACCAAATAGGTAAAATGTTGACACTTCCCAACACCTTTTGTCTACTATCTGGATGTGAATATAATTTGCCTTGCACCTATGCATTGAGCCACAAAATATTATAAAATCAAAGGCTTGTGCTTGTAAAAAGTTTTTTGTATGTAAAAAGTTAAGTCTTTTTTGTATGTGCAAAGTGCAAACATATACTTCATTTAGCTAAAATGCTACTTTTGTTTCCTTTCTAGTAAGTAAAACCACATTTCAGAAAAGTGTCTAAAAGTTTGTTGAAACTTTGGGCTTATGCATATTGCAATATACATTTTGTTTCCTAAATATATTTGATGTTGATAAGTTCTGCCTAGCACATGTGGAAATGTGATTTTGTGTTGGCGGTCTCATTTACACATAAGCTAAATTCAAAAAGGAGTGTATGGAGGCAGTTAATATTTTACTTTACCTTCACAGTTCTTTACCCCACTTTTCTATGCAATTGTTCTGTTGCATGTTTGACAGTCACATACAATGCATTGAAAAATGCAATAAGAAGCAAGTGTGAGATTGGTTATCTAAGACATGTAATCAGCAGTGGATGAATGGAGTGTCACACAATTAAACATCTCTCCTGAATTGTACCTTATTTTTAAATGAGTTGTTTTTTCTGTGCCAAAAGAAATGGCCATTACACTTGTTAGGTTTTCTATTTAGATAGGTGCATGTGGTGTGCTCAATCTGCACATACAGTTGTGCTGTTCAAGAATGTATTGTTTATTATATGCAGTTTCTTCAAAAACATGCCACATCTTACAGAACAGATAAATCATACTTGGGAGGCCAATGTTTGCTTAAAGTTCCCAATTTACATGATAAAGATGAAAGTTTAAGTTTTATCAACCCCCTGAATCAAGATTGTAAAAAAGTTCTGTTTTAAAATATTATAATTCCAGAATTTTTTATTTATTTTTTCCCAAATGTTATGTAGAAGCTGATTCATAACTCTTGTCCATTAGAAAATGTCTGAGATCCAAGGTTATGTGTGATCAATGATCAACAATCAGCTGCCACATGTAGTTATTGATTTGTGAAAGATGGTCATCTATAAACTTCATTGATAAACTCCGTCAGTTCCAACTTTATTGCAAGAAACAACAAGTTTTGTTGATTTTTATCCACTTGTTTTTGCTAGCTTCTTGGAAATGTATTGTGTAATATGTTAAAATCATTTCTTGTCAATTTGAGCATATTTGTGAGTATTTTTGTCACTGCAAGTGTCAGAATAGGTTGCTCATTAATGATGACTTATGTTAATTTTACTGACCTATGCTCTGTTTGAAAATGCTTTGACTTGATGGCACATTTCAGTTGCTGGTGAAAAACCAACAAAAGTCACTGTCCCTTGTCATGTTTGTTTCAAAAGAAGTTGTGTTGTAGTAAGAAGATTGCTTCAGGCATGTTAAAAGCAGTGTGCAATTTGTTTGTGATCTGTTCTTATGCCTCATAGGTTTTAGGTTATGTACTTTAAATAAGTATTTATCAAATTTTCATGTGATACTTAATCAGCCCCATTTGTGAAAAATATCAGATAGGTCTCAACAATTTGGTGCCAGCAGTTCATCTTTTTTTATTAATTTGTGTTTTCTAAAAACATATCACATGCATTCCAACAAACTGTTGCTCTCAGGCTCAGATGTAACCCAAAGATAGGCAGTCAGCTGCAACAATCTGATGAAATACAGGTGCCAGTAATGTTGTATACCAATGTTTATAAACAGCAGAGTACCGTAAAATCAGTTGATAAACTTTTTTGGTTGAACTTGTCACTTTCCAATTGCTTTCCACAATTATTGTGAAAGTTTAACAAGTGCAGATTTTGCAAAAAAAATCAAAATTTGTGTCATAATGGCTGTTGTAGCATTTATTGCCAGTGTGAACATCATTGCATAGCTTCATAAATGGCTCAGGCAAGTTTGCATTTTACAGGCTTATTTCATTCTCTTGTTTATCAGACTAAGCTTACTATTGCACAAAGAAAAACCATATGTGCTAATTGTCCCAGCTAAGACAACTGTTAATGATGATGATTTAAAAGAGTAATCCATTGCAAAGCAATGCAAAAGTCACATGTAAAAATCTTATTGTTTAACAATGTGTGAGCATTTCGAAGCTAACAATGTTGTAATATGTAATATTGCCAAATATGTGGTTGTCACTTTGAAGCAGTTGCCAGATTTGGTGTTTTTTGATCATTGTGAGTTGCATGAAAATGTCAAATTTCTGCATTTCCTTAATTGCTATTTGGTTGCTACACAGTGCATTCTGCTGGCATGTGTGTAGCCTAACTAAAGAATCGTGGTATTGATCACAGCTTTTGCTTACTGCCAAACGATTGTATTCCTATTTTGATACACCTGTGATATATTAAAATGGTTTGGTGCAAAGTTACCGTGACTAATTAATATATGACTGCAACAAACTATTGTGTTAAATCTCGGTGTGTTGGAGAGCATGACTACAGGAAGAAGCAAGAACACAAGTTGGTGGTCTTGAAAAAAAACATTTTCAGCTTCTAGTGGTTAATTACTGGATGATTTATGTAATTGAGCATTCACAAAGGTGTTTTGAAAAGAAGTGTAGCATTGCCTGCATCCATGGGTGTCAGAAGGGTTTTATCCAGGGGGCCAATAGTGGATTTTTCCAAGTGGTAGCCAAAACCATTTTTCCAGTGGGAGGCCCAACAGTGGTGAAATTTTATTTTACAAACTTGAAACTAAGATAAAAACATTTTCTGCCAAAAAGTTATGAAAACATCTATTTTTAAAATCCAGGGGGCCACCCCCGTTCCAACACCCATGCCTGCATCCATGTAAAAACTTCCCAAATACACTGGCTAATGCTATGAGCAAAAATGATGTATGTGCGTGTTGAATAATACCATGAAATCAATAAACCTGTTGTGTTTTTGTGAGCAACTTTATGCAAAATATAGATTGATCTCCATTGCTGTTGTAATGCACAAAAACAGTGGCGTGGGATGAAGATATTAGTGTTTTCACCCATTAGATCAGAATTTGCATTTTGTTATTTGCTGAACTTTGTAGTTTCACTGAAACCTTGTGTCAAAAATTTAAATCGAATTGCTGGGCATGGTGAGTCAGCGCAAATACATCATTTCCTACTGTTTCGGGGGAGTTATGTAATTTTTGGAGTTCCAAAGAAAGTTAGTGCACCTCAATGTGTTTTTCTTGCCACTTGCTTGATGTGATAAAATCAAAGAAAAAAGTTCTTCATGAGGTACTGCAACACCGTTTCGTTTCCCATTTTGATAGACTGCTGTAAGCGATGTTTCATTTTTCAAAGAAGCATTCCCATTCAGATAAAACCACACTGCCAGGAACATTGTGGAGTCAACTGGATCAACAAAGCTGCTGCACCTTATTTGTACAATGTGCTATACATGTACTAAGTGCATCGTTGTCTCACCAAAACATCTGTCACAATTCTGAAACATATGGCAGCTTTTGATACATCTTTTGACGGCAGTTACAATCTTTCTTGGGTTCAGCCTTGCTTGCTGTTGAACTGACACTACGGCTGGCATGAACTAGATTTTATGAAGAAGTCTGGAAAGACTTTTCATCCGTTGGAGCCCGAGCTGCCATCTGCAATTACGTATTTTTAAAAATACAATTCATATCTATCGAATGTTTTTTGAAGCTATAGATTTGCATGTAGATCATTAGGTTTGAATTCCAATCCTATGGACAGTTCCCATTCGAGAATAATTTCAAACGAACGATAAATTTTCAAGTACTTCGGGCTAATACGAATGAGCCTAGTACGCAGAGGACCAACTGGCGTTATCATCGCTCTGTGATGTGCGGTACGCAACAATGGACGAGTTCTCACGAGAACTTCTCATTCATTGTTACATAACACACGTCAAAGAACAACGATATTGCCAGTCAGAATGAGAGAAAATGGACATTTCATTGACGCAAGCATCGAGCGGTTGCATTCAGTCAGTAGAAATCGCGTGATGAGCCCGAGTGACGCTGTTGACCAGGAGTAGGCACTGCTACGTCACTGCAAATTCTGTTCACGCACTCCCAAGTTTTTGGCCGCGAGTGCGCGACCGCATTTTTACACCCCTGGCCTAAATATTGAAGCGTTGGCCAGTCTTTAAACCTGTTCATACGTTTTAACGCTGGTAGAGCCTGATTAAACGTACTGTTTACTGAAATCCTGGCGTCTCCGAAACAAAGACATGAGCCGAGAAATTGAGCACCAACCTCACTCTCCCGAGTCGGACTTCTCCAGCCCAAATATCTGACCTGTAAATCAAATGAACGTAGTGCAATTATTCTGAAACGCTGCATCGGATACATTGAGTTTTCAACATCCGACAGTTGTTTGCAGTCAATGGGGGTATCGAAAACAGGCGGATATGAAAAGAACGACCATCAATCCTTCGCAGCTTCTCAGGAAATATGCGCTGCATCTCTTGCATACTTAAAACCGCCTTTCCACTGGACAGCTTGTTAAGACCGAACTTAACATGACGTTCGCAGCAGCTACTGTATATTTGAAAAACTGCATTAGCAGTGATCGTGTTGGCGAATAATTGATTCCGCAGGAGAACATTCGCAGCCTGACCACACGTACGTGAACGCTGCATCCAGACCATTTGCGTCTACCACCACCATATGTACAGAAGAGCGTCGTCCTATTGACTTGGGTATGCTTCGCACGTGGCTGCAGGTCGTCGCTGAGTTGCTCTGCAGCGACGTAACTAGGAGGGACATCTGCCCCCGGGCGCAGCGTTTAAAGGGTCGCCAAATTGAGGTCGGAATGTTACGTGATATTTACGAAATGGCAAATATCAGTGGATGCTAATCTTTACGATTTACAAAATGCCGAATGCCAGCGGCTGCTATCCAGTTGCAAAACCTTATCAAGACCACCAAGGTTCGCAAAGCTTGCAGATACGAACCATATGACTGTTTACGGCGTAGCTTCTTTCTGCACCAATCAGGGCCCGCATGTAGTTTGTTTCAAGGCTGCATCGCAATGCGGTCAGATAGCCAGGGTTGCGAACTGTCGACTTCGTTCTCATTCGATAGTTGTTGTGTCACAATCGAACGGGAATCCAGCGTTCACAGTGCGTTCAGTGTGCTACTGCGCGTGCTTTCAGAGCTGCGATGAAACTTACAAGATCTGATGTTTAGGAAAATTTTTGAGCTTTGATGGTTTGACAAACTTCATGTTGAGATGGATGTGATGTGGTTCTGAAAGTAGTTATACGATTATTTTATTTGTGGGATATTTAAACAAATGCTGATTGCTGACTACATAATTAAAGATTCTAATTACAATTGACTGTGCCATAGCGTTGAGCAGGTCCTCTGAGAGAAATTTTTCCAGGCGGTATGAAGACCAGGCCCGTAGCCACGGTTTAGGGTTTGAGGGGGAAAAGTACATTTATAGAGGGGCGAGATTTTTGTTTTTATTATATGTTTAATAAAATATTTTCTGGGCACAACAAAATTAGGGGCGAAGCTGCCTCCGAATTCCTCCCCCCCGTGGCTACGGGCCTGTCGCGTCCCCCTAACTTCCCTGTCCTCATCGAAACTTGTATAGCTTGTATGTATAGTAATCAGAATATAGATGAAACAGCTACCCTGCTAAGATTTAGAAATACTATTTATCAATTGTTATACTGGCAAATGACTTCTACTGGTCATTTTGGCCTTGATTACAGAAAAAAAGCTTGCGTACTTTCATTCCCGGGACCCCTCTCGTAGGCCCTGGCATTGAGTAGTTACAGTATGATCAGGGTTTTTTTAAAGGAAAATGTTAGGTACCCGGTATGGACCTGTAGGGACCCGATTTCTCTGATTCTAGGGAGCCGATGATAATTTTCTCTGATTCTAGGGACCCGAATCAGGTCCCTAAAACACCTTAAAAATCCTGGTATAATTGTGAACTTTGCAGTTGTATTAATTCGAACTATAAACTGAACATATATATGGACATGATTGTCAAAATTCAGGTCACAAAATTGCTAACCGAGAACTTCTCACAGAGGAGCGTCACTGGCCTTAGGTATTTCCTATGTTAATACATGTCACACATTTAAATTATGATATAATCGATAAATTTGCAGCAAAGGCAAGAAAACTGTATCTTTGAAGTTAGATAAATTAAAAGTAAATCATTACCACAGTATTCCTTTCATTACCTGTTAACTTTGCAGGGTATTATATCCAAAGAAATGTTTTGGGAATTTGCAATTTTATATTTGCCAAGTAGTTTTACATAAAATACTTTGCCATCAGCTTTTCATATACATTCTTCTGTCTGTCCTCTTTTGTGCATTCATGAGTCTTCCCTCAGTCAGTACTGTAGGACGTTCTAAAACTCAAAACTCTGAAACCCCCCACTGCTCGCACCAGAGGTGATTGTGACCAGACCTGACGAGAGAGGGGAACAAGCGGGTGCGCTGGATTCGGCATCTTGAAAAGGCTCTGACAAACTCGTATTTTCAAAAAACAAGGTGCAACTCTGGCCGCTTTTATGTTGCGTTATCAGAAGATTTTTGTGCCCAAAAAATTCTGTCATTAAATTGCATGCAGATGATCAGAGAACTTTTTGTCTGGTTTTTGCAGTTTATTTCAGTAGTTACTACAATTCGAATGCATTTTCGCAATTTGAAATGCCGCAATAAAACAGTTTGAATGTTGAATTGTTACCGAAATTTCAAAGTGTGGACAGCTTCGCGCGAAACGATTGGATTCTTAACTCTGCGATAGTTCATGATTTCCAAGATTCAAAGGTCCTGATGTCGATTCCGTGACGTCTCAGTCACATGAAGTTTTCAGACGGATCTTGAAACAACTATACGCGGAGTCCGTGTCAGCTTTGGACGCCCCTTCACTCTTCGCATCTGTGCTGGCAATAACGGGCTGGGTGGGGGCGCCAAAAATGACTTTGCCCCCTGGCGCAGGAAACCCTAGGTACGCCACTGTTGCTCTGCCTGTGCCATCGGAAGGAAGGGGGCCATTCTCACAGCAACACCGACGGACCCACTAAGTTTTGCGCCGCATTTTGTGCGGACGAGAAACCGTCGCCAACTTGTTCTTCCGATCTTAGAATAATCACAAACTACTGCAGATTGTTGTAAAACAATTTTGAAGCAAATACCGCTCAATACGCTTGTTCTCAAATTGCCAGAAAAGAATGTTCAAAACAATGATAACCCATCGTTAGGTCTGGTCGCGTTGGACAAACTTGTATGTTCGAAAATCCGGTTTAGGCGTGCTACCTCCTTTGCTGTTGTAAAACTGGGTTTTGAACTTGCGTTTAGGAGGTTTAGCAGCCTTCAGTTCTGATCGAACAATTTAACTGAAAGTCTCCAGTGGTTTGCTTGACTGCACCCACGCGCTTAAAAGTTCTGAGCTGTCATTGCTTCGTTCCTACTCTCTTGCTCGATCACGCTGAGGTAGTTACTTACACTGTGGTGCAGACGCTCCCTATGCTCTCCTTTAGGAACACTCAAGCTTTTCAAAAAGTCTTTGTCTGTTTGATCGCGCCGTCCTAATATCAGGTTAATACACAAGATGTTTGAGGATACGCTTTGACGCTTCTCGATCATTGCGCAAAGAAACAAAAATATCAACTAACACATTAAAATTTCTGCATCGTGTCTAGAATCGCCGTCGATGACAAAACACAAGTGAGGCTTCGAGCGACCAGAGAGGAAAATAAGGTAAGTTGCTGAGCAACCATGTTTCGAATATGATGGACGCAGTGGCGAATCCAGACCAGGCGTTTAAGGGGAGCAGTCAAATAGGGAGATGCCAAAATAGTATTCACTTGTTGCAATACCCAAGGTTGTCTGCGACAATCGTTGGTCATCACACAAAAGTGGTTACGTTTTGTAGGCCAAGAAAGTAGCTGTTTTTTGTTGGTCGAACAATGCAATAAACACAGGTTGAAAGCGCTTTATGTCATTAATTCAGAAAACGTTCGAAGCGGATCTCAAAAGATGAGCCTCGTTTTCCACAAGCTGCACATAACTGAGAACACTCTTGGTGTCCCAACTAATCGTTCTAGCAGGGTACACCAAAATCGGGCCCGCGGGCCAAATCCGGCGCGCGAAGCCATTTTCATTCGGTCGCAAAGACACTTTGTCAATAATAAAAATGAATATATTTACGGAAAACTTGTTGATTTGGAAGAATGTAACATACCCTGAAACAATCACATTCGCGACCCTCGAACTGTTGTGCTACGAGCTATTGTTTGGCACTGTTTTGGCGATCCCTAGATCAGAAGAAACAATGTCTGAAACGTATTCCCGACTTGGTTAGAAGTAGAACGGTTCTCTTCTTCTTACACTAACAAATGACACCTCAAGTCCCATGATGGGAGTGAAGTGAATAGGGAAATGACAACCACGATTCCAGACGAAGCCTGTAGCCTACAGTCACATGCGCAGGGAAAACATATTATTTATTGCTGAAGCGACAATTTGAAAACAAAACATGAATGTAAGATAGTTTCTATAACAGTGCTCCGTTTTAGGTAGCTCTGCTGGCTATCGTGAAAAACGATCTCATAATCGCATGATAGATTCACACTGGGCCTAAAAGCATATTGCCCTAAAAAACATTTAACGCCAGTAACAAAGGTAGAATTTCAATCAAGTGTTTAATACTGTTTGACGTATCTTGGCATTGGACTGTTAGTTTGAATAAAAAGGCGTCAAGCCCACTAATCCACGTTATGAAAAAAAGTTGCGACGCTGTTCAGCAGGCGGGCTGAAACCCCCAGTTCTCCCCGATATAGTCATTTTCCAATTCATTGTCTATCGAAAGGAATCCTTTCCCAGCAAAGAATCAGACACTAAGATCTTACAAAGTATATATTTAGCCTACTAGGTAGGCATCATCAACTATTATTCAAATAGAATAAATATATTGTATGCTACTACGAAGCCCCCCCCAAACATGCTTAAAGACACCCCCAGTGCTGTTGATTTAGTGATGGATATGCTTCAATCCAGGCCAGCAAACATAGGTGAGAATCAGCCTATAACCAATTTCAAACCACGAATCTCCGCCAACACCGTAATCACCAGTAAAACAGTTAAAATTTGCACCAGAAGATTGCTATTCTGCATAAATTTATGTAATGTAAGCGAAATGGTCTAACCAATAAACTACACATTCCGTTGTCGGTTGCAGACTTCGCTAAACATGTCAAATTTATCTTTTCGTGGCCAGCGTGAATTGTTTATGGGTTTGCAAATGCAACAAAATATCAAAACGACATAATCATCAGTGACTGCTGTCAAGCGCGTAGCCAGGTGGCGACGAAAGGCCCCCAAATTCTGGACTGCAAATATTGAACCGTTAAGCATAAATTGTCATGGCCGCGTACAGCCAATTATTCATTCCACCAACGAAGCTGTAGATAGCTCTTTTTTTGCCGAAGTTTCTGCGTTAGAGCTGAGTACCATGGTTTGTTGAGGCGCGCCGTGCTGTAGTAATCACTGCTACGCTGCGTTGCCCCATTGACGTACGGTGCATACATACTGCGGGCTCACGGACTGTTCTGGCAACAGTCCTGAACTTGTTTTTTTCGCTTTGGAGGATTCTAACATCTTTCGTCAGTTACAAGTTTTCCATATTGCATTCCTATTTTCACTCCTGCCTTTCCTTTCAAGGCTGTCATCAGGCATCAAAAATAAACTTGTAACACAGACCAATTTTGCACAGCCCAGCGTCAAGTCGAGAACTGCGCTGTAGCGACTACGTTTGTTTGTGGTTATATAATCTGAGTAATCCTGGTCAGTTCCATGGTTGCCAGGTTGTCATGAGTAACAAAAAGCCACACCAACCGTAAAAAAGGCAGAAAGCACCAAAAAAGCCAAATACAAGACAAATTCAAAACGACACTTTCAAACACTCATCACAGGTTGCACAGCACTTTTCAAAACATTATATACCAATATAAAGAATAAAGCTCACTCAGCACACGTCTCAAAATTTTTGGTCGTGCTAAAGAGTAATCTCAAACAGTAGAACTAAAATCATAAAACACCAAAACTAAAAATTACAAAGTTCTGGTGCAGAGTTTGCAATAAAAATTTATCATTCTGCGTACAGATTTTTACCAGTGTCCAGAAATCTGCCAAACCGACACAAAAATTAATTTGATCAAAAAAGACCAAACAAAGGCATTTTTTCCAAAAATGACAAAAAGGCTAAAATTTACAAATTATACCTGAAAAATGCCAAACTGGCAATAATGGTCAGTTTTCACGCGGGAAAGGAATAAGGAAACAGTAGTATTATTACGATAGAATAGCATTGCTGATGCTATACGATAATACCGGTTGTGGGTAAAAGTCTGGCACGCAAATCCTGAAGTTTAACACAGTGTAAAACAATGTTTAGATCAGTGGTTTTCAACCTGGGGTTTGCGACCGCCAGAGGGGTTGTGAACCATTTTTGGAGTGTTGGGGAGTAGGTATTTCATGTACACAGCTGTATTACATTTGCTTTATTCGAGTTTTAGACGGGGTTCGTTGGGTTATAGTGGGCTGGTATAATGGGTTGCGGTACAAAAAAGGTTGAAAACCAATGATTTAGATAGACATCAAAAATGGGGCTCCGTTGAACGGGGCGCCAAGGTGGAAATTGCCCCATACTGCCACTCTGGATCCGCCACTGGATGGACGAGCCAGACCTTGAAATACTTTCAAAAACTCAGTGATTTTTCTTAGACCCCGGGTTTCGACTGTAGAAAAAGCTCTACTTACTAGTGTAACTTTCGAAACAGCTGAAAGGACGCTGTTCTGGTAACAAAAAGACGCAGCACCTCAATATTTTTGCTGGTAAACCTCCGAAAACGCATAACAAATTTTATGATTAAGGTGGACAGCATTCTACCGCAAGTTACAGTTAGTGCACGCCGAAGGTTTCGGGTATGCGCTCGGCGATGACTCTTAAGAAAATGCAAGGAGTCAATCCCCACCCAGTTTTGTCCTTGTGTGCCAGTTTTCGACATCATATGGAGCTATATTTAAATAACGGTTTGATGCTTACGATTTCTGAACGGTTCGAACTAAATTACACGTTTTAGGCTCCAGAATCTATTACGCGACATCATCCCTGTTTTCAAATGAAATACTGAAAAAATTGGAAAGAGCTCTGTTCATGACGCCCACACTTCACTAACACTGTCTGATGATGACTGGTTCTGGTCATTTCATGACAGCTAGAAAACTTCTCTGGCGATAAAATCAGGTCATTTTTCTTCTATATTGAAGCCTGAAGTACATGCATGTAAGACAATGATTACGTCCAATTAGATTTGAAACACGTTATGAAGGTACTGTCTAAAATCCTTAATACCCAGTGTGCGTCTAATGGAAAGAGTAAGGTTTGCAAACCTTCAGAGCAGAAAACCTAATTGATTGGAAGTACCGTTTGCCTAAGTTAGTACAGTTCAGGTGTGATTGAAATTGCCGTATCCACAAACTATGTAATAAATACTTTTGTTTGTCTCTTTGGGCTCTGCAACAGGTTTGTCAGAGCGCTGCTCGCCGGCTGTAGTTTGACGCAGCAAAACAAGGCTTTTTGGTTGAAGAATAATTGCTGGGGGACATTTTTCGCACAGAAGTGGAACCGCTTTGGGATTTTGTTTTTGCTCACTGATGTTGATTAAATTTGGTGAGGATTTCCCGTCTCTTTCCTCTGAAGTTAGCTGAATTTTTCTTAAATTTACTTGGATGTTTTTGGAGTACCTCAATTTGTGAAACCTATATGTAGATTAATTGTTGCGCGGTCTTAACAGGGAGAGAGCTTACACAAAACCAGGTGCAGGTTGTATTCAATAGACAAGTTAATTCCACCGCGGGTCATCATCAGCTTCTCGCAATGCACAACTGCCTCTTTTGCTAAATAGCTTTGGTGCACCACTCTAATGCTTGTTTCAGTCCGATTGCACTCTTATTATCAACCCCCCGGCTCTGCCACCGCTGTGTGGCTTATTTGGAGCCAGCGTGCAACCCGGCACCGTCGTCAAATTTCTTTTTTAGTTTCAAATTGTTTATCAGTTCGTTAGTGCTCTGTATGATAGAGATCATCGTATCTATCTTTTATCTTTCTCGAGACGTAGAGTAAATTGAATCTCATCTATATTGCAGGCGGCCGAAGCACAATGGGAGATAGAACGTGAGGAAATATCAAAGAAGTTTCCTTCGTCGATTACCCAGTATTTTGTAAGTGTGGCAAGGTTTGGATCTGCGTTGCATCTGCATTTCCAAAGTTTTGCTGTTTCATTCAAAATTCGGTTCAGTGACGTCACTGACGTGCGCTTTCGCTCTTCAGTTAAATATAATGAAAAATTTAATGAGTTATGAAGTTAGCGACATGATAAGACATTGGCTTCTGGTTTGTTAGAAACTGGCAAAAAGTAAACTCCGGCGCAGCATGTTCTGAAAGGTCACGTAGAGGTCAGGGACAGCAAAAAGTTCAGTGCTTCTTGCTGTTCCATCATAAACCTCAGCCTCGAGCAGCCATAACTGACGCGTGTGGATAAATAAACAGAGTAGGATTGAGTTCACATGGTTTCGTGCATCTCTTGTTTCCGGTGCAGCCACCCTGTCCTGGAACTGACAACTTCCCTGGAGACTTTCTCAAGAAAGCTGTGCCTTTGGACTCGGTGACGTCAGCTTTCAAGACTGAACTAAGTCAGGTCTCCAAGTGTCGGTCGACCTTTGACCTCAACCTGAACAAACTTCAACTTCAATCCGGGCAAACTTACCCCCTCCTCATATCCACCGCTGACAACGACCGGACTAGGTTGGTAAATATACGCTGAAAATAGTGCAGTGCGTACTGTGGCATTACCGAGGGGTTAAAGAGGCACGATGTCCCTGGCGCCGTGTTCTCATAGGTTGGAAAACAGAACCGCCTGGAGCTCCAGCATGTCTGCGCAATCCGTTCCTTCGATAAGTCTTAACGTCTTCGTGAAAAAATTACTTTGAATGAACACGCAAAGTTTTTTTACGTCACCATTACTTTTTTCCTTTAAGGGGCGAAATTTTAATTCACACGAAAACCTTTGCGCGTCGGATATTTCTTTGTTTGCTCAACGTTTTTCAGACCGTGTGCATTTCATTTCGAAGCTGTATGACGTAGCGGCTGTGTTCGCAAAAATTGTCAGCTTTTTCTGACGTGTTACCATTGCAAGCAGATGTTTGTTGATCGCAATGCTGATAGATAGCTATAAGCGTACGGGGAGGAATTTTAAAATGGCGAGCGGAAGCTGTGTGCATGGAAAGAAAAATTCAATCGCCACGGTTTCTGACGCAGGCTATTTTCGTGCAGAGCTTCTCCATCGTCGAAAATTTGATGGAATTGCAGCCTAAAAATAACGTGAAGAGCATTTGCTCTCTGTTTAGTTTTCCGAACCAGGTATATTGCCAACAACGCCAGCACCGGTTTTGTAAATATGCGTTTGTTCATATCTTTTGGCCTGGCAATAATGGAGTGGCCATCCTCCCTAACCCCCGTCTCATACGGACATGCAGGTATTCTTTGGGAATTTAGAGGAGTAAGGATAGTGATGCTCAAAAGAGGAAAATAGCATCTTGGACAGAACTATAACCATCCAAGTCCAAAACGTTGTTTTGGCGTTTCCTCGTAACACATTGACATCCGGGCAACCTCGCGGCCCGTCGTCCATTCTCAGTGCGACCTGGTTTAAAAGAGCGTTCCTGCGCGCACGTGTCTGGTAACCAACAACAACGTATATTCCGGTATTACAAAGTTTTCTCTGATAAAAGGTTACTGCTGATCAATACCTTTCACTAAATTGATTTTAGTTTCGATGTGCCAGGTCCATCATCTTCAGGAAATCTCCGAAGGACATTGACCCGCGAGACACGCTTTTCAGTCGATTTATAAAGTTTATGTGATTTTGCACAATTTTCGAAAACACTGTTTTTTTAATTTTCATTCCATGCTAATGCCAATGCTTGCTTTTTGCTATACGACGCTCATCTTTCGTACAGATTTTGCCAAACCCGCTTTTTGAGGACGCAATTGTGCGTTTTTAGGCCAAACCGGCCGTTTATTTTGCCCCCCACGCAAAGTACGGGCTGGTTACGACCTTGTTTGAGACATCGGTGATTTTTAGGTTTTTGTGCTGCTTTAGCGCCTCTGGTGATAAGAATTTCAATTATGAAGAACAGAATCTGTGGATATCGATTAGTTTTGTGTCGGAGTGAGAAGCACGGTTTTTTTGAGATTTGAAAAGGCAGCTAAACAAACTTATTTTTACTTTTATCTTTTTTCTTTATTTGCCAGTCTCAGTTCCATGTCGCATAGTGTAGTAATGCGCATGAAAATCGAAACACCGTCTTTTACACAAACGCTACTGAGAGAGCATTAACACTTAGATAAAGCAGCCTCAGCAATCTTTTATCAGTCGAAAGTTTTGCGTGATGAAAATATGAATGTGCAGCAACGAGGAAGTGTTTTCAGACAATTCAACAATGGTTTGATCGCGATCACATTTTATAGTTTTTCGCTTCAATCTTTGCTAGTCCGGAATTATTTAAATTTTTCACATTTTTATTTTATTGTAAACTCTTGTCTCAAGAACCTTCGTTCTTCTTCGTTGGTGTTTTGCCGAGGAAATGAAATACATATTTTTTTTGTAGAAAAGAACGAATAAAGAAGTTGGTTGACGAACACATTGAAGAAATTTCCGCACAGCTCAAAGTATAAGAGTTATTTTATTGAAAATACTTATGTGGCTGTAGCGCAGTGACGTCATGGCTGTTTACTTTATGTTAGGAAAGCTCGCAAGAAACAAACAAGCCAAAGAAAGCAGCTCAGAAGAAAAACACCACCAAAACCAATCAAACCAACCGACAATTTGTTGCTGGGAAAGTACCCTTAAAAGTGGAACGGGGTATATCTTATTGTCTTTTCTAATTCTGCCTTCAAAGCTAAAACATGCTTATTCGTTTAAAAAGAAGCGTGATTCTTGCAAAAATGTTGCTTCACTATGACATTTTCTGAACGTCTTGTTTCCTGTGATCAGATTTGAAAATGGACGAGAGCATGACGACACACGTGTATGGTCGTGCGGAGTATCATCCCAGACGCACAACAACCTCCACTGCTGAGCAGGGGGGGACCAGCCCGAAAAAGAAGTTCCGTACAAAGAGAGCTCTTGAAAGCGTTCAAGGCAAGTCGGTGCCGGTTAAAAAACTGTTCGTGGTAATTCAAAGTTATTCACTTTGCTCACGTCTGGCAAAAAATGATATTGTTGGTGTTGTAGCACCGCCCATGCTTGGGTGAGGAGTGTTATGTTCTGATAGATTCATGCTTTGTTAATATTCTATTGGTCACCGTTCAGTGAGTTTTGTTTGGAGGTTTGCAAATTTAGGGGGTAGTAGACTCTGAAAACACCTTCATATGAGTATGAGTGAAACCCATTCACGCAAAACCATTATATTGTTAGATTTTGTGAATACTGATCCAATTAAAAACTTAGTATTTTTTCGAAAAAAGTGCAAATCAGACAAAAACTTTAGTAAAGGAGTGTCGTATGAAGACTGCATATCGAGTAAAATTGTCAAAACAATTAAAAATATC
>JGI24159J19872_10005505_pt1 | contig 16386 bp, 10 predicted proteins | sample Ectturendosymbi4_FD_19872 | JGI IMG/M metagenome (IMG submission 19872) | reverse complement strand
GGAGCTTATGGTATGTACGTGACGTCATGGAAAAATTAAGAACAGATCAGAAACAAAAGGTAGTTTTTTTACCTTAACTCTTCCAGTAACATGGCGTTTTTTTGCACAGGACGAAATGCGGAAGTAACATTGCAAATGCTGAAAGCAGTGAAGCTGCTTGTTTGCGAGACCCGAGCTGCTGCTTCGACAAAGACTTGAAGCTTTACAAGCAATTTTATGGTTCCAGTTACATGAATGGAGCGCCGTTGTGCTATCACGGCATTACTTCACTCAGCTACTTGTGAGTCCTTCTTCTCCTTAGAATGTCGTCAATGGCCTGTCGTCAACAAAAGCTGAGCTCAAAAACGGCCGGGGCGTTGTCTATTGCGGATTGCGTTCAGAGTTACTTTGTCTTTGCAAATGCTTTGCGCTTCAAGCGTTTCTAATATATCAAGCATCGTATTTGACATGAAAGGTAATCAGTCGCAAAATGCTTCCTTGTCATCTGCTCTTCAGTTCGCGTGAACTTCCGCAGCGGAGTTGGCACACACGTGAGTGGCCTTGCACGCACGAATAGTTTATTTTCACTTTCACAAGTGAACATTAAACACGAACCGCAAAACGCTTTTTGTTTCGTTTGGTACTTCTGTACAATTGCGTAGAATAGTATTGTTGGAAATGTCGTGTTTGAGTATTTGAAAACTCGATCTTAACTCCCTCACGTAAGCGTTTAGAACACATAAGCTAAATTTCATTGTTTATATGAAAAACTTCACTGGGTTCCTTTTGGAATAGGTGACGTATATCTGCTGCATTTATGGAAGTTGACGTGATTTGCAGTCATTTTGTGACTTTATATGGCACTTTTACTCCATTTTTATTTTCGTGTAATTAAGAAAATTTTGGCTGTTATATTACTGAACACTACAAATCATAGCTCTTAGCCCTTCTTTGAAAAACAGGAGCTGTCACCGAGGCAATCTTCGAGCACGTTTCACGTTACGCCACAAAACGAAGGCAAAAGACAATAAACATCTACTGTGAACTTTGATACATATTGATGGAAGCGTGCAACTACGTAGCAATTTTGTTGTCTGTTTTCAAACATTTCCTTTTGACTTCGCTTGCAGGCTGAAAAAATAAAAAATTTAATTTTGCTCAAAGTCGAATTTCTTAATAAAACTGCTTTGACGAGCAGCTCAGGTTCGATGAAAGTATTACCGCACAGGTTCTGTAGGAAAGAAAACAATTTTTGTTAGAATTTTTCGAGTTTTCCTGGGAATGTAAAACTATCTGTGCAAAGATAGCCATGGAATGTTGATATCTGTTGTTGCGGTTTGATACTGATCTACTGTTTGCTGTGCAACTTGCAATGTTCTCGTTTCAATCTCCCAAGGCAGTCACTTGCTTGCGCTATTCAGTTTTGGGTTCGTTGCGCAGCGCGTGCTCTGGCACTTTCTTTCAGTCACCAGCGATGAGCGAACCAACGTGGGTATTGTCAACTAAAATAAGGTGCAATTTCAAAAATATCCAATTTCTTTCCAATTTTTTTTCAGACAACTGGCGAGAAAGACTAATCCCTGGTCTCCATTTTATCACGTTTCGCTCCTACGTTTGTTTGAAACGGCCCATAACAATTCCATCTACCGGATTTTAAACAGCGCCTGCTCTTTTACTGGTTTTCCTGGTCTGTTCAGTAACCGACTACTGAACGGGCCTGCATGCGGATGGAAAGGTAAGTAGGAAATGCTATAAACGTCCTTCCTTGGTACCAAAACATAGACAAATATCAAGGAAGGCAATTTACAAAAATGCCTTGTTGAACTGTAATGTGAACAAAGTTTGTAAGATTAGTGGCAAAATATGAAGGCCATAATCATCCAGAAATGCTATGAGAGCGACTAGCTCACAAATGCACCCTATATGAACACAGTTACAGTGCACATATTCAGCAGTTAAAATACTATTCCGACCTCAAATACACACAGTGCAAGGTGATTTTCATCTATAGTGAAAACGTTTTACAAATTGTTGTCACTCCTAAGATTGAAGATGTTCTGATTTAACTGAGCATTTTGATGTGTCCAACATTTTCTTAAATCATTTTCTGTTTATGCTGTTTTAAGTTTGCACTCGTTTGCTGTTAAAAACAAGGCAAATAAATTTTTCGTAGAAAGTTTATAAATCATTTCCTACACTTAGTAACGGTAATTAAATCACATAATCATGAAAAGTAACCCGAGCCACAAACGAGTTTTTCTATAACACTAATGTTTGGTATAAATAGTTGAAAACATGGGCATCGAAAGAGGGGCTTGGCCCCTATCCGCATGGATTTTGAAATTTGATATTTTCCTATTAATTCTTTCGCAAATAAGGTTGTTATCTTAGTGTCGAGAGGTTAAATGAAATTTCACCATTATTGTCCCCCCCTGGAAAAATACTTTTGGATACCCCAGGAAAAATCGAACATTACCCACCCCCCGTGGAAAAAGTCCTTCCGACGTCCATGTTTGAAACTTGGACAACTTTTTCTGTTGCTAAGAAATGCACGTCATGCACATAAACTATTTTCTGAACTGAACGATGCGCTCATTGGGTACATTTGAAGGAATCACAAAACTGGAGTGTGTTCTGCGGGAATGTTGCTACAATGACAACTCTAGGACATGCCNTTATCCAAGAAATTACCTGCGTGCGGTTGGGAACGAACTTCCCTACCCNGAGCTTTTAGCATCGGATGCTGCAGATGCGGAGTGCCCGAAGGTCAGACGATATTATCATATTGTATGCTTCGAAAGATCGTTGCACGATTTCTTTATCTTCATGATTTTTTCAGCTGTTTTCTCAATTGTTTTCCGATTTTATCCAGTGCAGCTGCGCACAAACGCTTTTGCCTAAAGCATGAACTTTCGCTGAAGGAAAAAAAGGAAAGGCAACTTGGGCAATATTGAACCTGTTTTCGATTGTTGTTGGTATTTGTCACATAGAATTTAGAATTTGGATGCTTGCCCTATGCAGGCTGATATTTCAACTAGATGCGATATTCATTGCCTGCCTTTGACCGCCGTAAAATATGNGAAGTTCGAAACACTCAGAAACTGATTGACACGAGCGTGCAGCAACATACTTTCTGATTCCCTTAAACAAGTTTGCCTGTTAGCAAGAACGCTGTACGACCCATGACCGTAATCAACCCGATAACTAGTATACACCTCAACCCTGTTCAAATTCTNCAGTTATGTCTTCCCATCCTTGTAAGTATTATAACCAACTACCTAGTGTCTTTGGTGTTTATGTCAGTTTACCACCAAGGTAGACTTGATGCAGCTGAAAAATGTCAATCACCTACAGAAGAAATTTTACTCTGATACAAGATTTTGTAAGGGGGGAAGGGCTTATATCAGTGCTACAGTGTATACCTCTCCATCTAAAGGTTGAGTGATTGATCCATGACAGCTGATTGAATCGGGATGGCGCTCCGTGGGAGGAGCATTAACTTGAACTGTCTCGTAAAAAGCAAATACCAAGCATTAGTTTGCCGCCATTAGGTGTCATACAAAAAATAAAAATGTCACACATTATCTTCAATATACACTAGTCAATCACTGAGGTGTAAAAATACTTTCCTATTGACGTTCAAGATACATTAAGAGCAAGTCCTTTTGATATCTTTTATTCACAAATGCTTGTTTATGGTTGCTCTTGTGTACAAAAATCACTTTTAGAAACTGCCACTGGATTTATTTTAATAAGATGATAGGACTGACGATGCGTAGTGTTACGTGAAATCGATTTCTTATTAAAAATTTGCGATTGATTTCTTGCTTTTTCCAGCTGCTGAGTGAAATTACATGAATACAGATATGCGCAAGTTTGAATCATCGCAAAAAGATGAAAGCAGAGTCCAGGCGGCTGATTCCTCTAAAGCCTATAGAAAACCTAGAGCTTTTATTTGCTTTTCCCGTTTATGCATTGTTTCTCCGCTCCCTTGGTATGGCCGGTGAACATATGAATAACGACATGATGTTTTCTGAAACCTTCAATTGGAAGTATGCTACATCTGTTCCTTTGTATTTATCTTACAAAATGCGCCATCTTTTCAATGTTTTCAACCAATCTACCACGGGTCATTTGTTTCATTTTGATCTTTTTGAATGTAATGACGGGGGTTGCAGAAATATTGACTAAAAGTCTTTCATGAAGCTAGGTGCTTCATCCAAACCTTTTTCTCAAAATGTTGATAATCTCAGTTAATATTGAACTTTAGCCTTTGTTTTGTGTTATGATTAGGGATGTGCATTACCAAATATTCAGAGGTTCTGGAATATTCCGTAATCTTTATTTAGAATCCAGAATATCGAATCCTATTCCATAATAACTTGTTACATAAGAATATAAGTATATCGACATTTCATTTGTGGATATTTTTGTTTAAAAATGAACAACGCCTGTATAACAAAACAGAAAAATACATATCTACAGCAACTTCTTATTGCAATGCAATATATTAGTTAAAGTTCCTTTTTCTCTCACTCAGGAGCACGAAGAGTGCCACTGCAAAATTCATTGCGACTGCAAAACTTACTGACACCATTTGTTTTGCTGGCTTTGCAATTTTTCAAGTTTATTTAATCCAAATTTATTTCGAATCTAAATATTTGAAAAACTTTGATTTTTTATTCGAATACTGCAGGATTCGAATCCATAGGATTCGATATTCCATTATATGCATCCCTATTTATGATCGATCTTCACATTTTTCATGGTTCTATGCTATTGATTGGATGATATCAATTCTATAATTATGGATTTGCATTGAAACTACGCACGCTGTTGGTCCCACAAGTTTAAGATAAATTTGACGTTTACACTAGAGGTGTTCTTCCTGCAGAATAGTTAGCTGCAAGAAAAAAGTTTCGGTCAGAAAACTACTGAATGACAGAACAACTTTTGCTCAAATTTTCGAAACATGTTAATCAATAATATAATTTCGCACTGTCGTTACTTCGCAGGCTCACGTCACAACTGCCGCTTCCAATGTGTTCAAGCGTATTCCATGTCAGCACTCTGGCAATACGATTGCAGCAAACAGCGCTGCTCAATGCATGATGAATAAATGTTGTTTCGACTGGGCAGCTGCAATACCTAACCGAAATCCTTTAAATCCTTTCCCCGCTGTACATTCACCTGGCATCAACAACTTATCTCCTGGACAAGGAAATCTTCCTCTGCTGCTTGCTGGATTGCCAGCCGCTCGGTCTGGAAATGGTGCCAACACAATGTTAGCCCATCTTCTTTCGGGTTCTAGGTTCATTCAGCCCCCCAGCCTGGCGCCAAACCAAAATCAGTCACCCATCTACACTTGCCCATACAACTTTGTGAGAAATCCTGGCTTACCTGACCTCGGTGACCGCCTGCAAGGATGCTGTGAACAAACATTTTGTTTCCACAGAAAAGCGGTAACTATTGCTATGATACATTTGGCTTTGAGTAAGCTTTAATTTAGAATTTTTTGGGCTGGGACTAAGAGGCTGAGAAAACAGTAAAAGAAATAAAGTTTTTTCAGCAATTTCGTAAAAATGTAGGCGTATGTATCTTTATCAACTGAAATACATGAAATTTAGCAATCTACTGTAAGGCTGCATGTTTTTCAGTTTGAGTTACATCATGTAATGTTTCACCGATAAGTGCAAGTATAAACAATGAAAGGAATGTTTTTGCTTTGTTATTTTGGTCAGCAGCTCCCAAGCTGAAATCCACAGACTGTTGGAGTTAGTGGAAACGGTCTGTGAGGTTCGTATTTAGAATGGCATTTTTCATCATAGTATCTATTACGTTGGTTTGCAAAACACCTTTTCTACACAACTGCTGCCTTTGTGACGTTGGATCAATATATTTGAACTGTTCATTAAGGCTAACTGTAGGTTGGTTTAACGAAGCGCGGAAGATTGGGAACTACCGTTTCACATGCAAAGTGTAACAGTTTTAGTCTTAGCTGGAACCGATTCTGCACATTGCAATTACCAAAAACCCTGTTTGGGGAACTGCAATCGCAATTACTAACCCCACCGGTCGCCAGATCAAGTTCCACTCTGTCTAAAAACTTGTTCATTTAATCAAAAATGGATTTCATTGTACGTTTTTTCCGACAACTTTACTGCAAATATTTTTGAGCTCCTCTTCATGAAACACTGAAACAACGCTTGCTAAATGTTAGCATTAGGTTTGCGAACACTTAAAGTAGATGACATGCACTAAAATTACTCTATTGAACAAATTTTGAGTGAACCAGAATTCAAGCTTCCCGACTTTTTCATTGTTCAAATGAATCCAAAATAAAAAAACAACGGAAGAGGTGCCACATCGAAGAAACTTCGCTGCCTGCGCTAAGACATACTGTACATATGAAGCGAGTTTATCTCGACAACAGAAACATCGATTGTAGTTTTTGTGAGCAAGGTCGATTACAAAAGAGACCGTTAAAAATCTTTTGGTTACTGAATTAAGCCACGGATCCGAAGGATCGCTTTTGTTTCGAGTTGAAAAATGCTTTCTTTACTGGGTTATTTTCACCTCTACGTCATTTGTTACAGCTCTCCAACGCCAATTTAGCGCGGTTGAGCAACATGAACACGGCACCGCCTTTTCCAGGAACAGGAAGCATCGGATCAAGAAGCTTAGTGACAAATTTCAACAACTTAAACTTAGACACAGAGCATCAAGCAAGAACACCAGTCAACAACCCCCCAACTACCACAGCCGGATCTTTCACAAGCTCCCGCCCGTCGGCTTCCACTGCCTCACCGGGGACAATACGCTATATTGCAGCATGGCAAGCATGGTCCGAGTGGACTTCGTGTTCGAAAACATGCGGAACTGGGAGAAGAGATCGATCCAGGATTTGCAAGTACGACTCGGACACCCGTGCGCCGGATCATTTCTGTGCCGGTGAACACCTTGGTATTCGGACTTGCAACATGGGTGAGTGCCCCCCGAAAAGCAGAAGCTGGGGGGAGTGGCAGACCTGGGAATCGTGTTCAGCTCAATGCGGTGCAGGTCAGCGCCAGAGGAGAAGGTCTTGTTATTATGGCCGGACACGACTGGACGCATACCTGTGTGAAGGTAACGACGTAATGCAAGAGCAGTGCGTGGGCGCTGTCTGCGCCAGCTGGGGCCCATGGACCACGTATGGGTCATGTCGGGCCGATTGCGGAGGCACCGGAGTGCAAATTTACAGCAGAGTGTGCATGGACCGTAACAGGCCAGTGAACGCATCGGCGTGTGCGGGCAAGGCTGTCCTAGCTCAAAACTGTTCCCGCAAGAGTTGCATTGTTCTCACTGAGTGGGGAAACTGGGAATCGTGCTCACATACCTGCGGCACTGGAGTCCAGCAGCGCAGGCGCCTTTGCCTTCAGAACGGACTACAAGTAAACCAAAGTGCCTGCAATGGTACTTTTGTTGAAAATCAGCCTTGCGTAAGGGGTTTGTGTCCAGGAAGTGTAACATCAATGTCTTGGGCAGTATGGGCTTCATGGTCGTCGTGGAGCGCTTGTCCAGTCACGTGCGGAGAAGGTTTCAGGACAAGGGAAAGACGGTGTTTATACAAAGGAAACAGGAACGTAGCTCTAAACTCACTGGTTTGCGAGAACATATCCAAGAACAGCAAAGCCGTTCAAAGGCGCAATTGCACATCAGGACTATGTAAGTTGCAGTAAAATGTTGCAGTTGACCACAACGAACAAACGCTTCTTGAATTTAGTGTTTCTCTGGCAGTGTAGGAAACATAAAATGGCTCTCAGCAAGTTTATCAGTAAAACTGGTTGGTTTCTTTGCTACAGATTTAATTTCTGATTGTCAAGGAAGATTGAAACAAGTGTTAATTTTAAAAGCTTCTTGGCAGCAAACAAAAGTTTTAATATGTGATTTGCAGCGTAGACATTACATGAAACTTGCGATGTTAGTTTGAAAAAATAAAACAATTTGGACAAGTGCAATTTGCCGCATTCCAGTTCAAACATTTTTTGTTGGCAGGTTCCCAAAGAAGCGTTAGTTATGCATGGACAGCCTGGACCGCACTATCCGATTGTTCTGTAACATGTGGAAATGGCAGGAGGACGCGACAACGGGCATGCATGTCGCAAAATAGAATGGTAAATCTAATTCGCTTGTTTTCCACTATGTTTCAATGAAGATAACCTGCAAGCGTTTTTTCAAATAGCTTTCCTGAAAATCAAGAACGGCCGTGGGAATTTTTGTTGAAATAAACCAACATCATTTTATTAAACACCATTCCGATTACTTCTATCTAATTCGAAATTCCGGTGACCACCTTCGCCTAAACCAGGGGGTCCAAACATTTATGTTACCATGTACCCCTTCGGCATTCCGACAGATACACATGTACCCCTGAAATTTCTTATGACAAAACATTTTAACATGATTATTCATATATATATTTAACAATCAACATCTAACAATTTTGAAAATAATATTCACTGATATGCGTAAATATCTTTGGAAAGAAATATGCAAATATATTTTTCTTTTCTATTGCTAACCTTAAATGTCCCCCTTCGGATAGACAAAGGTTGAGAACCCCTGGTCTAAACTACAAAGGTGTTCCGCTGTTTGAACTGCCAAATGTGAGCGTTTTTGTTTTGCTTATATTGAAAAAATGCAAAACGGATTTCCGCTCAAAGTTTTAGTTGTTAGTAATTATGGCGTTTCAACATTGCTGGCGCTCAATCAAGTTTTTCATGGGTCAAACCGAATTAATCACTTTTTGGTAGATACTTTGCAACTTGACAGAGCTACGGTATTTTCATCAGCCAAAAGGAAAAAAATTTGAATCTAGGTAGAAGCTGCTAAATACCACCTATAATTAGACAAGTTCAAAATAGGTTGCTTTTCCCCTCTAGCCATAGATAGTTCAGTGAGTTGTAAGATAAAGAGAATGAACAAATCAGGAACATTTTTTACATGCAAACAGCAACTTGGTAAATGCAACGCTACTGACTTTCAAACAAGCAGCTGTGTGACCAGGGCCTTGCAGAGGGGAAAAAGAGGGTGGTGACCCCGGGCATCCAAGGCAGGTGGCATCCAAAGAGAAAATTACAAAAATTTCATTTTGTTGAAGTGCTGTAATTAGATGCTTCTTCGTATTCTAAGGCTTCTAACAGATACTGCATGGATCTGATGATAACTTGCCTGAATGGGGCATGCAAATGTACGTTAAGTGATCCGAGAGAGCGATGAAACATTGCCATCATTACATTAATGCCTCACACTCTATCTCTCTTGCTCCATTTGCAGATCCTCCATGTTACAGAAACGCCTAAAAAACTTGAATTTAATCAGGATTGAAAGAGAATACCTTTCAGTCGATGTGTAAAATGAGGTAGAGTAAATATTTTCAGATAGGAGACTTCATTTAGGAAGGAGAAATTAATAAGTGTATAAGTGAATTGTTCATATGTTCCAGCTAGATCAATAAAAAGGGGTACTTCTTCATGTGTTTTTACTGAACAATACCCTTAGCGATTTGTTTATAAGTACCTTCACTCAGCAGGTGGAACAAACCAGGAATCAATCGCAAATTTGTAACAGGAAAACGATTTCATGTAACACTACGCATCATCAGTTTTACACCTTCAAGCAATGCTAACAGGTGAAACGTTGAAAGGGATAAAATAAACAATCTCAAGACTGCAATAAAAAAAATGCTCAACTCCAACCACGACAAATAAAACTAGAAAATATGCCATGCTCAAATACATGCATACACTGAAGCTTCAAAACTTACTGCATAAAGAACAAGAACTTAATAAACCCTGACGTCAACTAACGATTAACACCATAGAAAAAGTCGCTTTCAGGTAAATGTAACTTCTGACAGAGCGACGCTTCCAAAATAGCTTCAAACATCACTCGGTATGATTCTGAATAACTGTCGCAATGCGTAAACTCAACGTTCATTTGGTCGCTATGGCAACCAAGCCTCTGCGGGCGAATATGAAATGCTGCCACTGACAAAAACGGAAACGCCCTCACACTGGCGGCAAAAATCAGAAACACATCAACGCTGAGCACAAGGGAAACAAAATTTATCTCACGCGTGAAAGATCATGTTTTGAATATTAATTTGTGTTTTAAGTTTGTGATACCAGTTATTTTCACAGAAGTTCAAACGGAGGAAATTAGATTCTTCAACAAAAGTAACGGTGCAAGCTTCGTATATCGGTGGTTTATTTACGTTGCCATGGAACAGTGAATAGTGCCGCAACAAGGCCACTTTATCTTTGTAATTTTCATCAATTTCACAATTGGGTCTGTTCCAATTACTGCGGTGCGATGACCACCTCTTAGAAAATTTGTTCTTGGTTTGACCGGCATATTGTTCGTGGCAAATAACACAAGTCGCTACATAAATACCATAGTTTACGCATATCAACTTTTGGTTGAGTGGGAAGGTTTCAGTTTTGCTCATTATTTGTGAAACACATGGCACCAATGATTGTTGTGTTTCCCGTGGTGACCACAAAGGGTACAGTGGGCGCAGGGACCCGACACACCTTTGACATGCTCTCTCGTCTTGCTTAAAGCAAGGTGCTTGTAGTTGGTAAGTATTTGCCCAATGTTGTTTGCTTTATCTGCCTTTGTGTTAGCCTTTCCACGTTTCACTTGTTAGCATCGCTTGAAGATGTAAGGACTGACGATGCGTATTGTTACGTGAAATCATTTTCCTATCAAAAATTTGCGATTGATTCCTTGCTTGTTCCACCTGCTGAGTGAAATTACTTGAATACAGATATGCGCAAGTTTGAATCATCGCAAAAAGATGAAAGCAGAGACCAGTCGGCTGATTCCTCGAAATCCTACAGAAATCCTAGAGTTTTTATTTGTCGATTTGTTTACAGTTCAGAAATACATAAAGAGCATCAATGCATCAAACTGCATGGTTTTGCAATTTCAGATACTATTTATAATAAACAAAAAGGCAGCTCTATCTCCCGTCATGCCTCACAAGTGCTATCTATCGTTTGGTGAGCCAATCTGATACTTATTGGCATCCATAAACGCACTATGTAGTTCCTCAGTGCATACCGTTACTAGAAGAATTTTGCTTATACACATATCCCTCAAGCCCACGGAGGAAGAACAAATTATTAAAGATTAGCACATCAAAAATAAAAAAACTCTTTGAAATATTTTTATATTAATTTTTCGAAACTTGTTTTTTGTCAACACGTTTACGTATTTCAAATGCTTGTATTTCTCACATTCTTCAATACTAGAATTTGGTGGGGGACATGCAAACAAGCAGCTGCCACGGGAATCACCAGACCTCTGCACGCCCCTGTGTGTAGCGTAAATTTACGGTTGAGTCGCTATCGTGGTATGCAGAGTGGACACTCTGATACCACAAGAATGAATAGCAGCGTAAAAGGTACCATAAAAATGCTACTGACCACGCCATTCCTTGGAATTTTCGGATGGATGTGGAGCGTAGTCTACTGATGACTGGGGAACTCAGTGACCGTAACTCTCCCTGGGATCGCTTTGAAATTTCTCATAGCGATCGTCCTCTTTCGTAGACGTTCTGCCACATAATAGGTATACAGTAATAAAGACCTAAAGGAGAGGAGATGGAAGGCTTAATATGCAATATTCACAAAACATGGACATATGATGCAGGACATCGTAAAAGCGCAGTGCTATTCACAGCATAACAATGTCAAAGGACATCCACAATAGCCACCCAATTCCAACAAGCTGCTCCAATTAACCCATTGGGTTAGCTTTTTAAAGACAGTCCGTCGCAGAATACAAACCACTTCAAATCGCAGTAAAAGGTCATTGTTTGCATTCAAGAAAACAGTTTGAAGGGCAAAAGGAAGACGTTTTGGCTTTTTAGCGTCCTAATAACCCTACAATTTGAAGGTTACAAGATTCTGAGTCTTTCTATTTCATGAAGGTCAATGCTCGGTACTGTGAAGGCTCTGATGTAGACATCTACGCATGTTCGTCAACACCAACGTGTGGGAATTGGATGCATGTGTCACAATGGAGCAATTGCAGTGTCACTTGTGGTTCAGGGATTAGAACGCGAATCAGGTAGTTTGCATGAACTGAAACCACGCACTGGAATTTAATACGATGCAAAACATTTTACACGACTATATTTTTCATCGAAAAGGAGAAAAATGACGTAAATGAACAACTAAATTTAAGATGTTAGACTTTGATCAAAATAGTTTTCGTTTCATTAAAAAAAGCTTTCTGTTCTAATCAATTTTCTACTACGTGTGGAAAAAAATCCATGATGTTACTTGTTGCCTCAGAGTGCCAAAAATATTTTAGATCATTTCTGACTTTATTTTCCTCAAAGTGATCAATAATTCTTGGTGTTCAAAACCAGATCGAAAATCTAGAGATGACACGTGACAGGTGTCCTGGACGATCCATTTGTCCTGCATGACTTCGTAAAGATGATTTGACTTTAGTCTTTTAAATCAGTCATTTCATGTCCAAGTGCTATTAGCGCGTTGCTATGACTGTTCTGAAATAGTTGAAAAATGTTGAATAACAACGTTACAACCTTGTCACAAAGAAAGGCACGTGTCCACTAAGAATTTCTTTTTATGCTTGCCAAAGCACACACAAGGCATTCTGCAGTTGGCTCCAGAAAGCGCTTTTTCATTTAGCCCATTGCGAGAGGTAAGTTTTAATCTAAGATCGATGGCTGCGCTGAAATTAGTGGCTCTACAATGCGGTCATCTTCACAGAGATGCTGGTCAAGTCAAGGAAGTTTTATGTCTTTGGTAATGAAGAGTTTGTCATAGACATGTGCGTCGCTTATTTCTGCGGTCATTCAATTAAGAACTCATTACATTTTTGGCGTTGTGCACTCATGAACAAGCGCTGGTCAAGCAACAAAAAGAAATCAATTCTATTTAAAGTGCCTGATGATTATATGTGGAGAGAATCGGCCTTCTTAACATCTTTTATGCTTTGTTACAGGTGCAGATCGATCGATGGCACATCCTGTTTAGAAAACAGCTTCAGGTTTGACGAAAAGAGGTGCATTCTCGCAACGCCATGCTCGTAGCGAGTTAATTCAAGTCTAGCTATGGAGTGAAGAATTTTCACCAGTTTTCCATCCGCACTTACTGGAAACCAAGAGCAACATCAGAACATGTCGCTTTAGTGAAAATACGTTAAGATGTCACTCGAAAATGCATAGTTACATTACAGGAAATTCTTCTAGGTAAACTGTTTATTGTACTAAAAAATGCTTTGTACAAATTAGTGAACAGTTTCTAGCAACTATGCAATTTAATTGGAAAAAAGGTACCCATTTCAACCTTAGAGTATTACAAACGTGTGCAGAAAAAGGTTCTCTAGGCAAAACCAATGTTTTGTCTGCTTTCAAATATTTGAAAATATGGTGCATTTTCTGATTTTGATTTACTTGCCAACAACTTACCTATGCTCTACATACACTTGCTTTGCTTGCTGCGGTTCAACAACAGCTGGAGTCGGTGGGCAATGTCGAACTTGATTTGGCGATTTTAACTAGTGCTGCCTGATTACATTTCGAGGCGATGGCCAGGAACCTAGTCACTTTGTTTCCAGCCACCTCATGACCAGCGCGTTTACGTTGCACAGTGTACGTCACGAGACCCGAAAGACTGCTTCAGTTCACACGAGGCTGTTGGTCTGAAAAATGGTCTAAACACACGCTCCCTTCTGACATCCCTCATCAAAATCAAGGAACACAACATTCTTGCGCTCGAGTAAAACTCTGCAAACAATAAAATAACGTTGATTGCAGAGCCGGGCATTGAGAAGAATGCATTTTTAGCAAGTTTTAAAATGTGTACGTGCAGTTTGCAAACAGTCGTTTTGTTAGCCGTTCTTTCAAACGTGGCGGCAAAAATAATTTGAAAAACAATTTTCACGTAAGGTACAGACCAATCAGATGATATAAACCTTTTGAATTCTCGCCATTATTACTTTTCAAAAGATAGCTTGAAACCAACAGAGGCGACCTCAGGGTTTGGTTGATGCAAGGGGTCTCACTCACGCAAAGGTAAGAAGAAGGTCTGCAGTCTGCACGCACCTTCAATTACGGATACCAATTGCAACTTGGAAACCCGGAGCAAGTAGCTCCCCCACTGATGACCACCCTACACACCAGAACTTCATTTTATTAATGCCAAATGCATGGTTGGATATCTGATATTGCCAAAATTTACAAAAACAGCACATGCTTCTTTAAGCAATATTGCACTGTGCGTGGGATCAACAAGTTGAAAACCTGCTTCAGATAAATAGTTACTTTAAGAATAGACAGTTACAGGAAACTTGAAATTCCCCATCCAGTGTATTCGATGAATAATCAAATTCAGAGGTTCATAAAACACACCACGATATAGACTAGCTTTACAAAAGAGTCCAAAACCATCGGATTTTGGTTATATCGCCTTCAAAAATAGATATAACAAGTTTTGAGTGCTGGAAGAAAGTTGCAATTGCCTTTTAATGTCTTTGTTTCTCAACGATTTGGTTATACTTGAAAACGCTATTACTCTAAACATAAGTCTATGAGCATGGAACAACGATATTTCAAAATACCTTGCTGTAACCTTATGGGAAATAGTACTGTCGACGTGACCGTCATGGCACTAGATGCTGTTGATGTACTGTGAGCACATAATTACAAATGGCGTTACCAATTTTTTGTAAATAGTTTTTCCTCTTATTGCTATTTTACTGATGTTCATTATTTTCACTGCTCGTAGCCCCTTTGCTACTTTCACGTACTGTACTACATTTTTGGTTTTGCGTGTTCATTAATAAACGTATTTTTTGCAGAAACTTGTGTCTTCACTGAAAAGCGAATTGAGGAAGACAACCATGAATTTAACTTTTTGTGTTTGACTTAGGATTTTGGCATCGGCAAAAGTTGCAAACCACATTGTTGCACGAAAACATGAGATCCTCTGAGTACCACAAATTGCACATCAAATTACTGACAATCATATGAACTTTCTTGATGAACTTTGATGCAAAAACCAAATGTGTAGAGTAATACCATATATAGGCAAAACCGCCAAAAGCAACCCTCAAACCCTTGTTACGTCAAACGACGAAAGCAGCGGGCAGCGGATGTCTGTTTAGCACTTCACATGAACATGTTTTTGCGTCTATTTGAAGCTCAAGCGCTTGAAACGTGAGCCTTGATACTACACGCAAAGATTACTGCGCCTGAGGCAACGGGAGAAGACCGCTGGCAACCGCTTCCAAGCGCTAACGCTTACCACGTATACTTCACTTTCCACAAAACAACCAATGTTACCTATTAAGTACCACAGCGAAATGAAGCTTTCAGAACGGCAATGAATTAAATCAATGCTCTGAACAGCAAGCCAGAAACAAATTTTTATAAGGACGATTAAAACCGTTCAGAATATACAAGCGCTAATTCAAATCAAGTGACGATAAGCATTCCATGCTTCTAGGGCTAGGCAGTGTTCCCTCTAAGAAAATTCTACCCTGAGCAAATGTTTGCTGTGTTGTGCACGAAGCCAGTGCCGGATTAAGGTGGCCCGGGGCCTGTAGCGTATTAACAGCGCGGGGTCCTAAATTAAAAATCCGTTTGAACAAGTTAATTACTGTTACATCATAAATTTTCATGTTTGGGGGCATGTTGGGGGCCCCGTGACATCTTGTTTTATCAAGGTACCTTAGTCTTCAACTGATGAACAAGCAACTGACACCGTATAAGATGTAAATGTTAGTTAGGTGCAATGAGTTCAAGTGACAGAGATATTAATCAAGCAACCCCGAAGAAAAAGCTCAGGTGGTACACATAGCAATGTTAAGGCAGAGTGGTTGAACGATCCAGATCTCAAAGGTTAGTTACAGAAGGACACTGGGAATGAAGATTTAATTATTGTAATGCTGCCAGATCACCATCAGAAATGCAAAAATCTTGCTGTGATATAATAATTCCAATTTAACATGCTTTCAACGAATAAAGCTTCTGCATAGCATGTGTAAAATATAGGGTCCTTCTTCTGAAGGTTTGCCTCGGGCACCAAAATTCCAATATCCACCCTTGCTTGCAATAAAGAACAAGTTTAAAACAACGGACGCATGGCCCCCAAAAGCGCGGGGCCTGTATTGCCGAATTTGCTACTATTGTTAATCTGGCACTGCACCAAGCTCATGCAATTGCGCAACTATGCAGACACATAGCCTGTGAAGCGTTCCCAGCATTTAAAGGCCTGTGCGATACATACAAGGGTGACCCAAAAAGATGCGTACCCATATTTTGTTCGATAAAAAAACCATTTTTTAACGAATGTCTTTTCTGTTGCAGGACGTGATAGGTGAATC
>JGI24159J19872_10005504_pt1 | contig 16387 bp, 15 predicted proteins | sample Ectturendosymbi4_FD_19872 | JGI IMG/M metagenome (IMG submission 19872) | reverse complement strand
ACGAACTGCAAAAATAAGGACATCTGACATTTCTTGATGTCCTCAGAGAGCAATTAAGACATTTAGAATTATTTGCGCCTGTTTTAAATGAGCACGTTCAGAGTATTGAAAAGGCAAAAGCACCACTGGTTGAGATTGTATCGTGTCTGGCCACTGCTAAGTCAACCATGCAAGGTAGGGAATCAGGTATACATATCAAGCGAAGGAGGCAAAGATCGTGAATGTGATTAATTCATGTCAGATATATCTCCACTGTACAAACCTTGTGTTTCATTATCTTTACTAACGCACTATTTATTTTCTGAATATAAATATTTAGACAAGAATCTTCTGTTGCAAATAATTGACTGAGAAAACCTTAATCATGTGAAGGGTATCCACCTGGAGAAAACGTTGCTATTGATGAGAATAAACTGTATAACCAATAACAAGCGTATGTCTTTAGGTACAAAAAACATCAATCATATGCTGTTTTTCCAAAATGATGACACATGAAAGATAGGCCATATAATTTGCAACTTGCAATGCCAGTGAATGCTTCTGCTTCAGCGATTTGTTAAAGTCTGCACAGCTAAGTTCAGCCTTATGGCTCGTTACGCTAATGTGAAGCGGTATTTTTCCTTGATGCAGCCACAATGCCCTAAACGCAACAGAAAGCTTGCTAGTTGAGTCGGTTTCTGGACTAGCAAAGCTGGTGTACAATTTAAAACATATTTCATGCAAGCATGTTAAAGTGATTCTGAGTTGTTTAAGAAACTTAAGGGAACTATAAATATTAATGGTATAAATACGACAAGCAAATGAGGATTTTGTTTTGTGGGTTTTGACTCAAGCATGCTCCAAACTGGACGTCTTATTTCAATGCTTAAAACTTAATAATATCTTTCATTTGACGTGTTGAGTGTAGGTAGTGGAGTGAAGTAAGTGACAGTTGTAAATTGTTCTCTTTTTTGTTGATGAAGCTACGGTAGCCCTCAGTTTTTCTAATAAGTCACAAAGTTTGCAGTTCATTCAAAACTTGGCTTGCTCTGTCTTAAAGTGTTCATGCCCACTAAAACAAAACTTTGCTCAGTGTTAAATTTTCTTAGAGGTGACACTGAAAGGCATTTTCAATTTTTGTTGAAGATTTGAAGAAGATCTAAGGCAATCGTACAACCAATGTCGGCACCACAAATGATAAAATTTTTTAGGGGCGCCGGTAGCGCTAGGCATAAGAGGAGCATACCTTCACGCTTCAAGACAAGCGACCAAACAGGTCACACCTTCGTAGGACCCCAAAATCTAAGATGGCCTAGAGCCCCGCGCTCTTTAAATCCTTTCCTGCTCAGGAGTAACGAACTGGTTTAGCCTACGTGACTGGGAAACTAACTTCACAGTCAAAGCAGATATGCATACCACTGAACAACTAAAACTTCCGGACATGACAAGCGTGAGTCTTGTGCAGTATTATACCGCTCTGGTGCTAAACAGCACATGCTCCAGTGCGCACCTGCCCAAGTAAGACTGTTTTACAAATGGTGTGACTGGATGGATACACTAAGACAAAAGTTACATATGTACACACGAAACTAATCGCTTTGAAAACACCCCATACCCGCACTCAGCCAGACCTAGGAGGCCGACAATCGGCCTGTCAGCAACAGGCCGGAAAATATGACATATCCGGCCATGTCTTAAGGAGCAATATATTTCATGTCGAAGTTTACTGCCGAAACTGCCAAATAATCAGCTTAGTTTTATAACCGAAAATTTGTTTTAGCCAGCAACGTCTATGCAGAAAAAAAAGAATTCTTCAAAATTTCATAAAACAATCCTTTTTTGTCTTAAAACGATGCAATAGTAAAATGCTAGTATTGCTATACGTAAACTCCTGCGATAAAAGGATTTACACTATAAATATTAATGTATCCATGCCTTCGAATAAATCAAGAATTTTCCAAATCACAATCTTCAAATCAGGTTTGGAAGCTGCAATTAACTTGAAAATACAAGACATTGTCAAAACTTTATATCATTTTTTGCAACAAAAAATATTTGGGAACTCTTGATCAAGGGTCACCAACCATGACGAAACTGAGAGCTACGTCTTGGACTAAGAATTCTTGGATACCGATTCAAAATCCCAAGGGACACCATGTTGGTGACCCTGGGCTAGATCATCAAAATCATCTTCATTTGCGGATGTTAGCATCTACTGGACTCACCAACTATCTATAATTAATTGGAGTGGATGATATAGGCCTATATATTAGTTTTAAAAATCATTCGGAAATATTTAACCCAACATTACGTATATTTTACTAAAATGACTGAAAATTACTGCATTCTGCTAATTGCACATGAAAAATGTTTTCGTTAAGATGTAACTCAAGTCAGGTCCATAACAAATCGGAGCTGCTTGCCCTCTTTGTGATTTCTAAACGTTCTGAGATTCAACGAGTGTGAAACGCTCGGAATGCTTGATGGCATCCTTCCAGTATTAATTTATCACCGCCCACTTTCGGGCAGGATACTATATACTTCGCAAACTCAAGCATTTGCTCTTAGTGCTGTAAAACAACATATAATGCCGAATTTCGTATAATGGAATCACCAATAATCCACAAGCACAGAAAATATTACATTAATAATATTTATTCGCTTGGTTGAGCAATGAAATTCTTATCCCTTTTCGAAAGAAAAGCGTTAATGTTTTTTATAAGTAGTAAAAAGTAAGCACAAACATACACAGGCTTCTCTTAACATCAGCAAAAGCACGATGTCAGCAGAACTATGTGTATGTTTGTGTTTAATTTCGACTATTTATAGACCAGGTGAACTTGCAGGCCAAGTGACACTGCTTGCTCAAAGACGAAACGCCTTATATCTCCGCTGCTTGTCCCCTTTAAAATCCTCGAGAGACTCATCTATGCTCGTGTCGAACCAATTATCGACCCATTGCTCCCTCGGGAGCAGGCTGGCTTTCCACACGAGAGGTCGACTGTAGGGTAACAAGGCCACCCTACTAACACATGTCACAGAGGACAGCTTTTCGGTTGCGAAAAAGGTCAGAGCTGTGTTTGTCGATCTAAAAGCAGCCTACGACACTGTATGGCACCGCGGCCTCACCTGGAAGATGCTGCAATTACTCCCTGAAAGACACATGGTCCGCATGATCGTGGAGATGATTGATAATAGCAGTTTAACTCTTACCAACGGAATTTACAAGCGGAGCAGGTTACGAAGCCTTCAGCACGGCGTCCCACAGGGATCAGTCCTGGCAACCCCTTTCTTCAACATCTACATCTCTGACCTGCCAACAACCGTCTCCAGAATGTATGGATATGCTGCCCATCTCGCAATCATGGATGCTGATGGAGACCGGCAGGCAGTGGGAGGGGTGCTGTGCAAGAACATGGCAACCATAAGTGACTGTTCCAGACTAGGAAGCTAAGGCTCAGCACTAGAAAAACGGTGACGTCAGTCTTCCATCTTAACAACAAGGAAGGTAAGTCAACTACGACCACGTCATGCTGCCCTTCTCATCCGAGCCCAAATGTCTTAGGGTAATGTCACACACGTCGCTCACGTATCGCCAACACTTTGAGTCAATTCGCAGGAAGCTGACATCACTCGTCGCGCTGTTGAAGCGGCTTGGAGGCTCCGGTTGGGCTCCGAGAGCAATAACGTTGCGCACAGTCACCTTTGGACTGGTGCATTCAACAGCACAGTATTGCGCTCCTGTCTGGTGCAGCAATGCACACACCCGCCTTATTGACCCTGCCATCAACGACGACTGGCGAAATGTGACTGGATGCCTGCGTCCTACACCAGCGCATAATCTTCCCATCCTTGCAGGCATCCAACCTACTGAGCTTCGTCGTAATGGAGGCTTACTGTCGCTAGAACGCCGTGCCACAGAGCCTAGACACCTGCTCCACTCAATGCTTGCCCGTCTTCCGATTGGAAAGGCATGGCGTCCGAAATAGAGACATCCGCTTTGCCGACAAATACAGCAGCTCTTCATTCTATCTGACAACAACATATGTGCGGCGCACTGGGCGCACCGCCAATGGAATGAGGACTGGGTAGACAACCCTACAAGACTCCGCACTCTCATCTCCGGCATCAGCACCCCAAAACCAGAATGACACTGCCAAGAACAGCGTGGGTCCAGTGTAATCCCCTCCGCACCAGTTGCAGACGCTTCCGCTCCTACCCGTAGAATTGGGGTATGGCCTCCTCTGCGGCTTTTGAGCGTGGCGCAGAAGAGCAAACCGTCCACCATGTAATCCCCCAATGTCCAATCCAACGATCCACTAATGGACTGCACAGCCTCACGGTAAGACAATCGAATGGCTGCTCAAAGCTTACCCGAGATCTAGAGGAGAGAAGCAGTGGTTTGAAGAACGGGCTCAAAAGAACAAGAAAAAAAGAAGTCTTGTGCAACGGTATGACTGTGCATAGTGGAAAAGGTTTTGTAAGCTGCTTACTCCTCCCCAATATAGTTGCATTTTGGCAGAAGAAAGACTCTAAAAATTTCACCGAAATGCAATTACAGAGGGTTTGCTCTTAAGAAAATTTTGCACAGATGAAGTACGATCAAACATTTGAAAAGAACATTCTCCACAGTGCTTGGTACCAATTTTCCAAAAAAGTATTTTTGGAAATGTTTTTCAAACACTGCAATATGTTGACAAGGAAGTTTAAGAACATTTGTGCTGCAAAGTCGGAGTTGTCCAGTTGTAATTAGATTGCGGACATACTTCAACCATGCAGCAGCAAGAATATACACCAGTTTTGAAACGTACGTTTCATTCAGTCAGTTGCTTTCGCGTCCTTCGCAGGTGTATGGTTTCAGGTTTGCACTTCCTTGGTTTACGGTTCAAACCTATTTTGGTGATAAGGAAACATTCAAAATGGATATTTTATGTGATGCCGCAACAATTATTTTCTTGTACCAGGTAAATGGCTCTTTCCTGGCAACGGCTACAAATAGCACATAAGAGTGGCGAAAATGACATACAATGAATCCAAAAGTTATTGCCAAACTTTGGGAGGCCACTTGGCTGAAAAAAGGCTCGTAAAAAGGGATCTATTGAGGTGAATGCTTATTCTTAAGAACTATTTCCTTACAATTATCGCAGACTACAAAAGACTACAAGTTTAAAATGAATCAAACAAAAAGCTTTTATACCTTACAAAGGAATTCGTGCTGCCGCAAAAAATAGGCTATGAATGAAACTAGAGTCTGTGACAAGTTTGGTAGAAGTAGGACTATATCTAATCTACAACAGGACAGTAACGTTGCAAGGAAACACGACTGTGAAGCGGAATTTGCAAATTATAACACCAACGATAGCAAAATGTCAATTGAAGTTCACAAGCATTGCGCTGTTCTTCAGGCAATATTATTTCGTATAAAAATCTCTCCTTCATTCATGCCTTGTCAACCCTTTTGACTCAACGTTCACCCGGAAACAAAACCGTCATCAACCGAATGACAAACGCTGAACAGTGATGATGTGAAAGAATTTCGCTTTGCATTTGCAGATTTCTGAGAACCAGTATGAAGGTCATGAGTGTTGACCGCATTTATGTTGGCCTAAACTTGAGTGGGGGAAGTTGGAGATGGATTGATGGGAGCTCAGCCACTAATATTCCCTGGATTCCCGGATCACCTAGCGGCGGTGAAAACTGTGTTGAACTTCTGGAAAATGTAGCCAGTTTCGAGTTTAATGATATGACTTGCTTTGGCGTTTGGACGAATGGTGAACTCTGTTCAGTTGAAATCACTTAAAATAAACTGCAGCAAGGCAATTTTGTGTTCGTGATATTTTTCGTTTCTCGTGAAAGCGCACTGTTCATTCGATTGCCTTTAGATAGACCAAAGATGTCAAACAGTTACGAAAAAATGTTAGTGCTGTAGTTCGGGTACAGAGCTGCTGTATATTTTGTTCTCATTTCCCTTTTCGATATGGATTTTATTGATGAATTAATGATTCAAGTGTTTGCTTGTTGCGTCATCCAAACTCTTTTTTGATTATGTTTAGCACCATCTGTGTCGTCACATGTAAACAACAGCATGTTTGGGAGTTTTTGTCTAGCAAGCGTATGATATTTGGTGATAGGCTAATGTGAACGATTCTTCTTAGTAGCGTTAAATTTTTCTGAAAGCAACAACGGTGATCTTGCTTTGCTACTGACGCTGTAGAAAAACCATGATTGCTCAGAGCAAATTAGAGACTACTCAAGAAAGGTATCTGTGTATCACCTTGGGTGCGATCGGCTTGCAATATAAGGGATAGCATGTGACTTGATTCTTGTTTGGTGCGAGTAACGCCGCTTGAGATGCTCCACATCGCCGATTTTGTAAATTGAAGTTGTTGTGAAAATATAACAGTTTCTCTTGGATTTCTCAAACACGGTATTTTTTCAACAAAATCTCTGTCAAGAAAACTCACGTAACGAAATATATGGTCGTTGAAGATAAAAACAGCGTGAGTCCTATTCGATCAATTTTACAACCTTTGATTAACGCGATTGGAGAATTGGAACGCAAGTGTCTACTTTACTATTAAATCAATTCATAACCTTCTTCTATTTGCATTCGTTTTACCTTTCTACTTTGTCATGGTAAAAATACCCCTGTTGCTAACCATGGTTTCGGCCAGCAGCTTAATTGCAGTGTAAATCACACTTATGGACTGCACCTCGTTCGCGTGGCGCGATGCGCCTTTTAAGACACAAACGTCGAATCGCACGTTGTGAGAACCAGTGTGAGAGCGGGTGTGAGAGCCGGTTTCATCACTGTCATGTTTGTGATGCCTCAAACGTTTCTGTTTGTATTCTCTCCGATACGAAATAAAGATCGCCGTTCATGCGATGTCTGGTCTCAGAGCTCACAGTGATTGCATAAACTCCAGTACTTCTTGAGCAACCAGCATCGTCGGCTGCATGCACTTACTTGAATCCTTCAAAGTCACCAATTGGTTCCCACACAAGAAATCGTCGTCGCTACAAATTGGTTCCCATACCGGTTGTGCTGCATACAAGAAGCTGCTAGGGATACGGTCAGCAGCACTATCACCAACGCGTTTTTCTCGTCGTTGGGACTTGCTTCAACCACTTTAATGGCGTGAACTTATCCATGTTTCACTTTTTTCCCGTGAACATAATTTCATTCGTCATGACACTTTCCCTTCGGTCATGGACATCATCGAGTCGCAAACTGTTTGTTTCGTTTTTCCGTCTCAGGTTGTGTGCTTTGTGCTCACTGATTTGGTTTCGCTTCACTTGTTTGACCCCCACGTTTTAAGCTGGTTCATGCCTTGCATTAAATAGCTAGATCATTGCACCTGTTTTATGTACACCAATAAAAAGAACACAAATAATTTTTTTAAGAGCTGAGTAATAAGTATGTATGCATTCTGCTGATATAAGTGACGAACGCTGATTATTTTTTCTAGAAATAAATTTTTGATCAGATTTCTGTTCCACTGAATTTTACCATTTTAATGCCTGAGTTTGAATATGCTTTCGGTAAAGCAAATTGTCGGGTTTTGATCTGTCTTGAATTATACGCATGAACATCTGGAATGAGTTTAAATTATTGACAAATGTATTCGCTAGCTGAGGGTGAGTATACTTGTACATGCGTTTGTTCGCCTCAAGGTTATATCAATCTTTAGTTAGATAATTCTCTGCATTTCATAAATGATAGAAATTTTGTTCGTCACAAGTTCATTTGTGTTTAAACATCTCATGGCGCAATTTTGAATAAACGGTTGGCCTATTGGTTGCAGAAGATATGAAGCTGCACTTCCCCAGTCAATAATCCCACACTGTGCTCGTGAGTTTATTAAGCTGTGATGCAACATAGTAATGTCTGGCTATTGATATAATGATTAGGTTTATACATTACGCAAGCATATTTGATATAGTACGATACAACTGTTTACAATGATCTTCACAAGTAAGTTTTTCATTTGCAACTACAACAAGATATTTGGAAATCAAAGTTCCTTCAATACGATAACCGTTTGAATTTATTGCAAAAGATTCTGTGTTTACGTGTTTATTTGTGATTAACATGTATTTTGTTTTAGAAATATTCAGTGAGAGTTTGCTTGTGGTTAGCTAATCCATTACCTTTGTGATTTCACGGTTAACCAAGTTTCGTAAATTTCACAGATTATTGTCGCTCTGAACTAAAACTGCATCATCAGCATAAAGCATAGTTTTCATAAAACTTGAACTTGGTATTGCATTTATAAATGATAAAAAGAACAAAGTGCTTATAATCGAACACTGGGGTACCCTAGAAATAATTGAATTTGAAGATGATTTAGTGCTTCCCTACTGTACGTACTGTCTTCTGTTGCAAAAACGACTGTGTCAGTTCAAATGCGTTTCCTCATGCACCGTAATGCTCAAGGTTTGTCAGCAATATGGAGTGATTCACCGACTCAAATGCTTTTCCTAGATCTGAAAAGACCGCAGAAGATATACGTTTTTTATCCAGGCTTTTTTTAGCCTTTCAAAGATACCTCGCTTCTCGCGTGGAGAAAAAAGTTCTCTTCCCTCGGGTAGGTTGCAGTATTTATTGCAGATTCAAAGATATCATTCATTCACTTTCACATTTGCCTTTTCTCTGGGGAGGGTAGCGGGGCAGCGGCCCTAAAAAGACCCAAAATATCTCACGGTCAGCAGCAATTTCAGGTAATTCTGCTGGCTCCACACCAAGTTTGGAGACGTAGGCACGCTAGGTGGTCCTGATTGGACCTCCGGGCCGCTTTCTCGTGGGTTTAGCCAGCAAGACTTGCCTCGCCAATCTTTCATGGGGCATTCTGGACAATGGCCGAACCAATGTAGTTGAGATCTCTCTATTCGGAGGATAGCTCTACATTCAGGGCTTTGCCAATTTCGCAGCTGTGCACTTTGTCCCAAAGTGTCACACCGTGAACTCTTCGAAAATATGCCATCTCTGCCGCTTGTACTTGAGATAGATGAGGAGTGGAACTAAGGCCAATTTAAAACTGACAGCTTTGCAATGTTAAAAAACTATCACTTTTCTTAACGGGCCAGGTTCTGCTGCAATCCCCCCAGAATAAAAGATAAAATCGTACATTTCTTGCATTTCTTCCACTCACGTGTGTCTTTCAGTTCTTTCTTCACATCATCATGTTGAGGAACCAAGAAAAAACGAAAAATTTAAACCACACGAAGCTGGTTGTCGTGACAACCATCTCTTTTTTCCGAAGAGAACAAATGTAGATATCTTACCAGCACCAGAAACGATCACTTACCAGGTTTTCACCGAACAAGCTTCTTTTTATAGACACATGCGAGCGCATACATAGCTGGGAAAGTATACGGTTGAAAAAGGTAAAGATTTCGAAAATTTCAGCCTTAAAAGAAAAATTAAGGCGTAAAAAAACAACTGTAGACTTCAGAGTTGAAAAGATACCAGTCTAAGCTTTGATGTGGAGATTGAAGAAAACATTGCTTTCAACTTAAAATGGATCGTAAAAGGTAACCAGTGTGCGAAATGATGTCGGCATGCTAAGTGTTGTTCAGCTGTTTGGGGCCGGAGTCCTAAACCTATGAAGCAGTGCGTTCAACCTGAACTACAAATCACACTGAGCCCGAAAACTCAACACCGCCTCGAAGCAGTGAAGCCCGATGTGCGCAGCAGAAGGCCAGTTTCAATTCTCACGCGTTCTGTTGCGGTAAGTGCTAACTTTGCATTTTTCAAACTTCACATGGTCTGATGAGCGTGCTATCTGTGCGAAACGCCACATGCATGTCTGCACAAAAAAACTACAGTACCTGAAAAATGTAGAGTTTTTGTTTGAGACAATATTGTGAAGCGTGGAACATTGCGCGGCAACAGTTTCCCAACGAACCAGACCGTTAACGCGCTATCCGCTCTTCTGGAACGTAGTCTCAATTTCAGTGTGGTCTCTACTGAACACATGCAAGAGCGTCGGAAGCATTCTTTCCAGGGGGAAGCAATATCGGACTAAGAGCAAAACGTTTTTTTCTAGTAAAAGGTTAAGAGAACATTAAATGTGAAAACAACAACAATTTTATTTTTGGCCACTCTAGTAAACTTCTCGATGCAGACACAGTAAGGCCGGGAGGCGGTGAAAAGACACTCACTCCGATCATCCTGTCTAACACCGCCCAGTCGCTTGTTGTCAAACACCCTAAAGCAAACACGCTCAACTATAGTCCGTGGGAGCCAAGGCCTCTTTCGGCGCCCATGGCCCAGTGTGATTGTCCCTGAACTTCGCAATAGTTTCGGGCGGTCAAGACGCTTCTCTTCGGCTCAACGCAAAATGGCTGATCAATTGTGCTCGCCGGCTTTCGCGCAGAAGGACCGCAGTGACATCACACTTTTGTACATTCGTCGGAAACGGACTTTAATTTTTGTAAAAAGCAAATTAAGTCGCACCATAAAAATTGCACGATGGGTACGTAGTGCTCGCGCGCGTCTTTCAAGCAACATTTGATACGTAGCGGTGTCGCAGAAACCAAAACAACGCAAAATCCAAGTCGACCACACTGACATTGTAAGTGCACACCTGTGGTACTGGCAGGCCCGCAACCAGCTTGGGACACCAGGCGGGGCGGAGAGCTTTCTGAGTGGGGGACAAATTTTTTAAACCATGCCCAATAGTTTTAAACTATGCCCAACATCACTTTTTTACAGGCCTGGATACTGGTAAAGACCGGAATGTCGAGCGCTCCTATCTCGTATGTGCTGCGAAATGCAAAAAAACGAATGAAACTGGTGACTCAGCAACGCACCAGAAGCAATTGCAATTAACACCGTGGCACTGATTGCATATAACTGTCTAAAAGCACAACAAAAATCAAAGTAAATTAAATAAAAGGTAAATTAAAAGGTAAGGTGCGGGGCGATCGCAAGAAAAAGCGAAAATATCACTAAAACAACAGTCGCGGATCGAGCAACTCGAGAAGCGCCGTCCAGGCCCGCAGCCACGGGGGTCATTCAGGGGCAGTGCGCCACAAATTTTTTTGTTCCCCACCAAACTTTTTTGTGCCCAAATGAATTTGTTTTAAACGCATAATAAAAACAAAACTATTTCCCATCTAAAAATGCATTTTTTGTCCCCTAAACCTTAAAATCTGTCTGCGGGCCCGACGTCGTCCTCGCGCATTCAAGAACGAAGCCGAATTATAAGCGGGTTTGTCGACCTAAAGGTAAGCAATACCTTTTGCTTCAAATCAACGTCGCAAGAAAGTCAATCGAACTTCGCGCGCGCTTTCGTTACAATTTCGATTTCCTCGTCTTCGCTTCCAGATTCCGCAAGTTCTTTCTCAAGATCTTTCCGCTGGCGCTTTTGGGAATCGCGTCGCAAAAGGTGATTCCCCCGTTGAGGTACTTGTACGCGGACACGCGTCCTAGATCCAACGTGTATGATAGAAACGAATGGAAATCGTCAAAGACGCTGTCATGTCGCCTTGGTACTTGGCGAATGCGCACAACTGGCAGGTTTGATGAACAACGCGCGCGGCAAGGTGACTTTTTACAAAATGGAACAAAAATTGCCATCTGGTTCGGAAATGCTGGCAAAATGTGGTGAAACAAGTCAAGGGAAAGTTTTGACGGCGCCATGGAAAAGCCGGTAAGAAGTTCAGGAAAGAAACTTTGCAGCTTCCGTTGTCTTAACACTTATCAATATAAGACCGGAATCAAACCAAAACTGGACTCGATACAAAAGACCTTCCTCAAGTCAAACACAAGCCACGCGCCGAGCGAACAGGAACCCTTTTATCTCAAAAAAACTACGAATCTAAAACAATGTCAACCGAATCGCCCCAAAAAATATCTCAAAACGCGAATTTCATACCTTTGAGAAACTTGTGGATGTCGTCAGCCGTTGTCGACCTGTCGTTCAGGACAATGAACGCCTTCGGTGCTTCCCCAGAAGCGAGATGCGGCACACCGATGACAGCTGCGTCGTTCACGCTTGGATGGCTGAGCAGGAGTTCTTCGAGTTCGGCGGGCGCCACCTTGAGAGTTGATAACATTTCGCTTTCTTGGTCGCGCTGGCGCTGGTGCGCGTCATTGAAACGCACGGCAACAGTGACGCAATCACAAATGACGTTTCTATCGCTGAGAACATCAAGCCACAACAATCTTACCAATCGCAAATAAGAATGAGGCCGGCGTTCATTTAAACAAAAAATTGCCAAAAGAGCTATCACTCAAAGCTGTGGCACCCTCCCTTTCGGGTAAATGAAGCAACTTCGAAATTTAGCTCAAAAGTTTGGATGCAAACGTCTATTTGTTCCTTCTTCCCGCTACTCAGGTTGAATTCGTAGAAGTTGTCAACAGCTTTAATTTTAAACAACGAAGTCTTTTTCTGGCGAAATCATTGATTTTGTTTAATTGCCAAATCCCTATGTTCGGCTCTTCCACATTGATCATTCTCTCTAACATGGGTCGTCAATTTCCTCACATTGGTTGTAACATTAGTCACAATTGCATTGATCATTTCATAGCTTTGGCTTCGTCTTTACTATATGTTGTCATCATTGGCTGTTAATTTCTCACATTGGTGAGTATTTTTTTTTATTTGTATTATTTTTATTTATTTGTCGAATTCTTAGGTTGATTCTCTGATCATTTAGTCGCTTTGCAGCAAAAGGTTGTTCCGAAAACATGCGCTGTAACATTCTTCGTGGTCAAGCGATACAGCAACTGGTACCCCGGTAACAGAGGTCAACATTCAAATACGCAAAACATTTAATATATAGCGGTGATCATAAAACAGTGATTGCCAAAGACTACGTTGTTACTTTTTTGATTCGAATCAATGAAAAACAAATCGAATAAAATCTCAACTGATTTGTTTCAAAAACTCTGATCACGCATGACTTACTTTCACATGTCTCTAGATTTTCAATCATCAGATGAAAAAGTTTGCAACAAAGACCACTTGATTGCAGGCAGAAACTAAGTTTGTTTTCAACAAGTTTGTTTATAGTTGCGTAATTAGTTGAATTCCGCACTGTGTAGTCATAGAAAGCGATTGTTGTCTGTGTGTTGCACGTTTGGGGGGTTGTAGATGCAACACAAGGGTGTGAAGATGAATAACACGAACAATCCCCGTGTTTTGTGTATAACACCCTTGCGTTGCATCTACAATAACCATGTTACATGATTTCCCATGCTATATGCATAACACGGGGATTTCCCATGCTATATGCATAACACGGGGATTTCCCGTGCAATATGCATAACACGGGGATTTCCCGTGCTATATGCATAACACGGGGATTTCCCGTGCTATATGCATAACACGGGGATTTCCCATGCTATATGCATAACACGGGGATTTCCCATGTTATATGCATAACACGGGGATTCCCCATGTTATACGTATAACACGAGGAATCCTCAAGTTACAGGGTCCGACCTCAATAGTGACGTCACCAGACGTTGAAAACGCACCTGAAAGCCTTTGACTTTAATCAGCTCCTTGATGCGGTCAGTGACGTAAATCTGACCGAAGTCGTCATAGCTGCCCACGTCACCGGTGTGCAGCCAACCGTCGACGTCGATCGTTCTCACGGTCGCTTCCGGGTTCTTGTAGTAGCATTTCATCATCTTAAAATGCAGCAGAAACGAGGTCGAGGAAAATTGAGACTTGTGATGTTCGGGGAGAAAACGTGTCGCGAGTGAAAATGGAATTCCGACACAAAAAACAAATTAATTTATCATCGACGCGCAGTTCAAAACACGACACTCAATTTTAACCAAAAAAACGCTGCCGCAAAAAAAACTGCAAAAACTGAGCAAACCCGAAAATTTTCAGTAAATTTTCGACAAACACCGATTGATATTATCGAAGTGTTATTAGCAAATAATATACAGCAGCTGAAACAACACAAGCCTATCAAGCACGATGAGGCAACGCAAAAGGATTTTCTGTATATTTTGTAAACCGAGACGTCAAAAGATCCTCGAAGCGTTTTAAAAATTTCGAATCAAGCTTTGTCCAAATCGGTTCGACGCTTTTTTTAAAAAAAAAACAATAAAATAACCTTCCAAGCGCACGCAACGATCTTGGTGAAAATTATCGCCAGCTCACTGAAAATTATCTCCAGCTCACTGAAAATTATCTCCAGCCCACTAGAATTAGAAATTTACCGAAAAACAACACTTGGGCAGAATCGTCACGTCGAGTTGTCACTTGAGGTGAAACAAGATAAGGTAAAATTTCGAAAACAGGCAAAGATGTTGGTTTTTCAAAAAAAAACTACCGCGCGACAGCCTATTACTACATCACTTAAATAGCTGATCTTTCACTTTTGGGTTGAGAGCAGAAAGAATGGGGCTAAGGACATGGCAGTGTCACCGAAGGTTGGACATGTTGTAGTAACTTGTGTGCAAAAATTCAATCCGATAATAATGCTCTGCTGTAAAACCCAGTTAAACAGTGAAAAAAATCATATGCAAAACCCTCTTTCGCTTTGGTGGGTCACACGGCGTTTCGCACACTCAAATTAAATCGATCCGAAAAGAACCAAAAGATATCTTTGATAAACTTAATAACACGACGTGCGGATAGGACTGCCGTGCTAGCTTCCAACGGGTGACCTGTGAATGACCTTTTGCACGAAATTATAGTCAGTGTGCGAAACGCCGTATACCACATTAGCAAAGGCAGATGAAAACGAGGGTCATTTGAGTTTGCCAAGTCATAAAAATTCGCTTTGATTGTTTGCAACGGGTTGTATACTAGCGCCTGCTTGATGACGTATCAAGCTGATTTTTGGTATAAAAGTTTTCAACAACTTACTCTTCTTTCGATGAAAACCGGCAAATTTTTACTCTTTTACTAAATAGTAAATTTTTACTCTTGTGCCCATTCCTTTACCTTTCTAGTCATTGACAAACGCAAAGGTCGCGCAAACGTTTTTTGCGATGACTCGGTCGCTTTCCCGTTTTGTTCTTCTTGCCTTTGTCATTTTCATCTTTGTTTAAAAAAAAAACTTCGATTGCGAAAAGAAACCATCGGCGCAAACAACAAACAAAAACGGGAACGTTGAAAAACCTGCGGTCCTTTGCAGCATATCTCGCCCTCTCTGTCCGGTCCGAGTTCCGCGCCACTGTCGACGTCGACAATCTGAGGATAGACGCGTCATAAGGAAAGACGTGACGTAACAGACGCGCGAAGCGGTCTCACTGGAAACAGCGATCTCTCTGCCTGTCCTCCTCCTCCGCATGGCAGGAGGCGCGTCAGGTCAGGTTTTGAAACAAATTTTGATCGGCCGTTTTACGCGCTTTTGCAACGCTAACAGAGAAAACTGTTCGATCTTTGTACTTTGTATTGAAAAAGGCATGCGCTGAAACCGGAGCTTCGCAGCTCAAAATTTAACGCGATCCGGCGCCAAAACGAGAAACCGCTCGTTCCAATGTCGGAACAAACCAAAAACATAAAACCAAACATCAACGTTCCGGTGTCAACCTTCACCTTCACTGAGGTGTTCGGCGCGAGAACGCCGACCGACTTGAGGGGAACGTCATGGTAGATCGCGTACGTGCCGCAGCCCGAGGTCTCTGTCATCCCCCAACCTGACGATTAAAAAAAACAAGAAAATTGACAAACTAGGTAGAACAGGGGTACCCAGCCTGTGGTGGTACGCGAAGGTCTTCCAGGTGGTGCGCGAGTAAATTCCATTTTTTCACAAAAACCTGGATTCACAGCTTTCTAGTTTACGTATCGGGCTTTGCTTCCAAATAAATAAAATGTCCTGTAGCCTGCTATTCCTATTGTTTCGTAACATTATGAAATTTGCTGTTAGCAAATTAAGGCCACACCTCGACCAACTGGTGGAAGGTAAACAAAAAAAAAATCTCATTGAATTTAGTTGTGGTCTTTATTTTGATGTATGTACATTTTTCTTTTGAATAAACTAAGATTCGATCAACTTAGTTGTTGTAGAAGAAGTGGTACGCGTTTACAATAAGGGTTGCCCGAGTGGAACGAGATCGTGAAAAAGTTGGGAGCCGCTGAGCTAGACGTTTCAATCCGTTCGAGTCAGGGTCCGGTTATTGCGCAAACTAAAGGTCACGTGTTCGATTCTTACCCTCGGCGACGGCGCTGTATTCGCACACTGGTCCGAGAGGAGCGAAATGAAGTTGACTTGTCTCGTCGCAATGGGCAGAATTTACTACATGGGACTTCAAGAGGTCCGGTCGAAATAAAAGAAGCCCCTGGTAAACCGTCTACGAGATTGCAAGTTGAAATCGACAAATTGCAGCGGTCCTGCGGAAACTATCTGAAGAAGCGGTTTGCAATTCGTGCCGCACACCGAACCCCCCCCTCTTGCAACTAAAATCATTTCTGCACCCCTGGCAGCAGGA
>JGI24159J19872_10005503_pt1 | contig 16389 bp, 8 predicted proteins | sample Ectturendosymbi4_FD_19872 | JGI IMG/M metagenome (IMG submission 19872) | reverse complement strand
AGACATTTTCATTTGGGGGGCCACTGGAGGGGCCAGTTTTGCAACAAGGGGAGCTGTCAATGGTCTGTGTAGGACTTCAATGCAGTGGCATGACGTCCCGCGGAAAATTTGGTGGGCCACTGGGGGGCAGGCAAAATTTTGGGGGGGCAGTGTCCCCCCCTGGCACCCCCCTAGCTCCGCCCCTGGTCACAGCCAGTGGCGTACGCAGAAAATTTCCGAGGGGTATTGACAAGTTTCGTCACAATCGTGTGACGTCACAATCGTATGACGTCACAAATCAACTTCTGGGGAAGTGCCGAAGGCACGACCTATCTGGAGGGGTCCGGGGCATGCCCCCTGGAAAATTTTGCAAAATTACACCTAAAAATACGCATTTTCGTGTATTCTGGAAGCAAGTTTTAGACAATACTGTTTTTACATTTTTTATTTTTAGGGTGTGAGGGGATGGCCATGGTACAGTGGCCTTCCCCCTCCGTACGCTAGTGGTCACAGCGCATTACGGAGTAGGTATTAGTTGATAAACACAGTCAACACTGAGAAAGTAACAAAATACTGAAACAGCGCCCCATCCATAACTGCATTCGCTCAATTGTCATACAGGTATCCGGCAGTGGGAGAGAAATTCTAACATCAAATTCTGAAGTAAACGAGTAAACAAAGAAACGTCGGATAGGAGTGCTCAGCGGTGCACAAAAACATGTAATTTGTCTTGATCAAGGTTTCAACTGTTCTTGCGAAACATTTAACTTGAGGTTGAAAAAAGTTTGTTTTCACTAAATTTGAAGCAATGTTTGGCTTGCTGGTATTTTACTAGTTAGCCTATGTAGGCTATATTCACTTTTTACATGTTTGGCTTGTATACATCGCCGACATGCTGGGGCTGATGTTGGTTTATTGTTTCATATGACTCAGCGCCATCGCGCAAAAAGGAAACCAATTGTCAGTGAATATTAGAATAAATGAAAACACAACGGCATATTAACTGATCAATTTAAGCAAAGGAAAGAGTGTCGGTTTGTCATATAGGATTGTGGAAAGACCATGTTGTTAACCTAGTCAACCAAACCCGTTTACCACTTTTTGAAAAGTGTAGAAGAACAACAGATGGAATTCAAATAAGTACAGTTAAAAAAAGCAAACGTAGAACAAGGTGAGGCAAATTTACATATCAAGAGAGCATGCCTATGTAGCCTACACAAACGAGTGGATCAAATTTAATTGAAGTTCTTGGTGCAGTCAAAAACTGTTTACACAAAAAAAATAAAGAAAATAAAAGAATCACATGAAAATACAGAAATCATGAGGCGCCACGAAGCACACGGAAGGTTTTGGTTGCTACGCTAAGGCCATGGGCATCCGCAGAAATTTTTCCAGGGGGAGGGTGTTTTTGCTAATCCTTTTCAGGTTGTTGGCGAGGCAACGCAAATGGACGTATACAAAAATGAAAATGTCCACTGTTATGGCAACAGTTGCATACAGTGTTTTCCCTTTAAGAAAATTTTACATTGAGGAGAGGTTTGTTTTATTGAGCATGGATATTTTAAGATTGAGTTAGCAGAGTTCTAAATGAGTTGCAAACATTGTGAATTATTAGAATAAGTATGAAATCTTACCAAAATACGAACAAAATGCACATTTAATCCTAATAGCTTTTCCTTGTTTTCGTGTTTTTTCAACGTTTTGGAATGTTGCAAATGCTCGAGATGAGAGTTTAGTGCGCAAATTCTCTGGTTGTACTACGCACATGCGCACTTTATAGGAAGCATTGGTTGCGAAAAATGCGCTTTGTTGGCAGCAGTGCTTCTTTTTCACTCATGCTTCTTTACAAAAAGTATAAACCAGAGATGGCAAACTTGTTAAATGCTTCTTTACAAATAGTATAAACCAGAGATGGGCAAGCTTGTTAAATAGAAGAGTAAACTAAAAGCACCAGCGAGCCGCAAAACCAGTTTGTAGCGTCAATACAAATACGGTAAAGAATGCAAGTTTTACATTAAATGATGTACAGACAGTAGGCCTAATTGTCAACATAAAGTTTTGTTCAATTTTCTAATCCCCGAAAATCTGGACAGGACGTTGTACGAATTAATTCTCCCAAGTGCTCATTTTTCAGGGTTGCACGATAGTTTTATTTTACGAACGTCATTACATAGAAATAAAAATTCACAGCAATAATAGTCAATGGTTTATTGTTTCTTATGACGCCGCCAACAAGCAGAAGCACTACAAGAAGCCATTGCACTAAGCAGACCAACCATTAGTGAACATTAGAGCAAATGAAAATGCAATGGCACAATAGCTGATCAGTGCAAACAAAGAGGGGTGCTATGTCATATAGCAGTGTGGCCCAAGTGCAGGCCCGCCTGCCGCATGTGGCCCGCCACAGCGTTTTCAGTGGCCCACGGAAGCATTCAGAAAAATATTCAAATCTGAACTTTGTTGAAAAGCGTGTGAAGTTACATTTGTCTCGCTGAATTGCTTGCGCTGGATAAAGTGTATTTGCAAAAGAATACTGAGTAATATCTTTTCGGTGTCCCATCTTGTTTTATTTATTTATTTTACGATCAAATTAGAAGGTAAGGTCCGCCGCTAACCCTCCGCTGGGGCACCACTGGATAACCACTATTTTTTTCGATAGCCACTGTTTTTTCCCGCTAGTCAACGAGAAGTGTTGAAAAACAACACTTGGAAATCAAGTAAGCACAATTAGGAAAACAAACAAACACAGAACATGGTTAAGAAAATGTGCTGATTAATGCGCATGCCTGTGTACACAGATGAATGGATCAAATTTAATTGAAGGAATTTGGTGTGGTTAAGCATATGCTTTAAAAAAATATGAAAATGAAAAAGTAAAAAAGTAACAAAAACTAATTAATGAGGTTCAAAAGAAAATAAAGCAAAACAGAAAAAAACTATGGAGTATACTTTCATGCCGAAAAGAATGGGATATGCACAGGGAAGAAAAAATACGAAATAGTAAATATACATAAAAAATACACATAATTACAAGACACTAGAATTCACAGAATTTTGTTCTGGATAAGTGAAATGTTGCTAAAGTTCATAATTGTGCATCTTTTTCATGTAGGAGGTGTTTCTTCAGTTTCCATTTAAAGGTAAACGTAGTTGAAGACTTCATATCGTTTGGTATTGAAGACCACACTTTTGGGTCAACAAATGTAAGGGAACATTTTCCTGAGGAAGAGTTAACTCTAGGTAAAAATAGGTTGTTGTTAGAGGTTACTAGTCTTGTGGAGTGGGAATGAATTGAGCTGATTGGAATAAAATATTCATCAAAATGGTTTGGAAGCAGTTTGTTGTGATAAGAGTGCATGAATCTGCCCACTAATAAAGCATAAAATTTGGGAAGGCATAAGATGTTTAAGTGCTGAAAAGGTTCTTCTAGAGATTCCGTGTTGGTTGGTTTTATTCTTTTTATAGCTTTATTTTGGAGCTTAGTGAGTGGCTGAATGGTTGCACATGAAGCACGTCCCCAATTGAGGATTGAGTAATTATGGTAGGGGCGGCAATAGCTCCGCCTCTCAACTGGAAGGTTGGGTATTCGATCCACGACCACTGAGTGAATTACCGTAGCGCTCCTTGGGAAAGAGCGTTTACCTCAACTGCCCCGGCAAGAAGCACAATTCAGGCTTCGGCCTGCCGCCAATTGCCGTCATCAAAATGTAAAAAAGGGTAGGGGTGGATTAATGAGTTATAGACAATTTTCGGTACAGACTGTGTTGTATAATGTTTAAGTGTGGATAGATCTCCACAAACTCTTGATGGTTGAGTTTTCACCTTTTGTAGGCTACATGAGGTTTCCAGCTTAACTTATTGTCAAGAAGGACATCTAAGTGTTTCAGGTTATCTTCAGGAGAAATGCTATGGTTATTTATAACAACTTTAAATGAAGTAGATTGTGTTTTTGAGAACTTAGTAGCATAAAATTAGTTGGATTGTAATTAAGAGAAAGTTTTTTGGCTCTCAGCCAGTGGTAAATTTTACATAGTTCAAGGTTAACAGTTGTCTGAAGAACATTAAAACGAGTTTGACATATGAAGATTAATATCATCAGCAAATAAAGTAGTATGAAAAGAGGAAGCTTTTGTGATATCGTTAATGTAGATAAGGAAAAGCAAAGACGAAATAACACTACCCTGAGTGACTACGCAAGATATCCTTTTGTATGAAGATTTAGTCTCCTATTTTAGTGCACTGCATTCTATTATGCAAAAAAATTTAGAATAGTTTATGAGAAACACCTCTTACACCATAGTGATAAAATTTATCAAGTAAAATTTCATGACCACAACAGTCAAATGATTTTGATAGATCTAGAAATAAGGAACATGTAATTAATTTATTATCAAAGTTTCTGAGCAGTTCATCATAAATAGTTGTAATGGCTCGTTCCGTTGAGTGATTTTCTCTAAAATTGTATTGCCTTTTTTCAATTGGATTATGTTCTGTCAAATAAGAGTAGGCCTATACTCCGTGATAAAGAACTTTTTCAAATAACTTTGACAATACTGGGAGAACAGAGATTGGTCTATATTCAGATGAGAAACTTGGGCTGTGAACTTTGGGAATTGGAGTGATGGGCAATTTTCCAAGAATTGGACAACCATTCTCACACAATGCAACTAGCTATTTTAAAAAATTTGGATGGAATGTCATTAGGAGAACTATTATATTTTATTTTAAGGTTTTGAATAAGACGTTGGATTACGTATGCGTCAGTAGGAGCTAGAAATAATGAATTATTTGAATTTATATTTTTAAGAAAATGCCTGTAGGTGACTTTGGGTGGCATTATTTTTGCAGAAAGGGATTTCCCAACTTCTGAGAAGAAGTTGTGTAATTCGTCACATTTTTTGGCATTCTGAGTCTTCGAATAGCTTATTGTCTTGTTGATATTTGTTTTTAATTGATATTATTTCATTGATAGTTTTCATATTTTTTTCATATCATCAATGTAAAATTGAGAAAATGGTCTTATCGCTGCGTTAGATGATAAACACCAGCAAGTGATTTCGGTTCATTTGGACGTTTTTGCTTGTGGTTGGGCTCCTTCAAAATAATGACTTCGCAAACTTGCTCCGTGTATTCCGCATAAACAGAAGAACGGTATTTATCATGTCATATGACAGCAAGTCAGTAACCCAAAATAATGCGTTAGCAATGGAGTCACATGATGTGTTTATAGTGGAACAGATCTGCGATGTAGAGTGTATGCAATCCTTGAGCAACCGTTTTAAGGTAGGTTCTGATGGCCACGGTAGTAAAGTAAAAAGTTATACCCTAAACGCAGGCACAGTTTGCTGAAAACATTTCGTTTGCTGTCCAGGACGAACATTATAGTTTATGCTTCTGTAGAGGGTTTTACTCATTTACATCAGCTGCAAGGTCGCGTGTTAAGCAATGACGTTCTTCAGTGACATCTGTTAGAGGTGATATGTTTTTACAAGCACCCCGGTTTACCGCACATTGCTATGATCACGATGACATGATATGTTTTGAAGCTGAACTGCGATACCAAACATTGATTTTTTGATATTTTACGTCTAGAACCATTTCCGCTCTTAACGCTCTGTAGTGCAGGACACGCTTAGAATAACACTTCGCATTCCAGGCTGACTTCGCCATCACACGCCAGGCCAAAGGCACAATCACCTCGTGAACGCCTCTGGACTGTTTACTTGTCAACATTCCATGTAGTCCGTTTTCCGTATCCGGCTCTTGCTTAATGGCAAATAATGTGCCAGCTACAATTGCCTGTAAAACGAATAGCACAGAGCGAAGAGCTAAGGCATAAAAAAATTGTAGGTAACCTTTTGGCCATGGAATGCAACTGTTACTAACTCTGAGAATATTGTGCCGTTATTTCTCAAAGCGTATGTTTTGCATGCTTTTGCCTTGGGTGTACACTTTTCCGGGGCTTGAAGCTTTTGACTACTTACTTTCTTAGTCGCACGTGACTTGTCATAATTTTGCTGTGCTAAGCAAAAGCCATTAACACAGCTCAACTTTTTGCAGCTTCACTGAATAGAGCCATCGCAAAAAATGTTTTTCCAGAATCAACGGTACTTGAAACTCAAAAGTTGCTGTAAGTCGTTCTCTCACAATAACATAACCATTTGCCAAAATTTTGGTCCTGTGGGAGCGTAATGGGTCGCTGAACTTGAAATTTATTTCAGTTCTTGAGTATTCTCACGCTTAGACAGCACAATTGCTCTTTCGAAGAAAATCACGGCATTCCAATTCTGCAAACATTTGGTGTGTACAGCGGAAAAAATAAAAACTTATAACTAAGTGAACTGTTCTCTATTTGTGATAGTTTCGCGGTTATCAAATATATAAAAACCAACAACATCTGAAGCATCGTTTGTGTCATAAATAGCACCACGTTACATCTCCGTACTATTGCGTATGTCTAAGTTGTTCAGACACATCCTGCTCCATACTGTTTAGAAAGTGATTTTTTGTACTTCTGAACCAAACCCATGAAGGAGCTTGAGTCAAGGTAACTAAATAAAGTATTTAAGCTACTTTTTACCAACAACCTTAACCCACTCAGCTCACTTGAAAAGTTAGTTACATAGTTTACTCAGGTTTACTAAGCATTTATTAGGAGTTACACAAGTTTCTTGCGAATGGGGAAAATTTTATGATGTAGTAGACAATTAAAATTATGCTTCAAGCTCGAATGCAAAGTGGAAGTACCTACTACACCTAAAGATTGACACAAAAACAGAAACGTTGACTTAAGTCAACAAGATGTCCTGCTTGTTCCTGAACGAAAGATGTCACTAAAGATTCTTTTCATTATATTTGAGAAGAAACCTCCGCGCCTTCTGATCGAAGTCATTTAGTTACTCAACTATCAAAGAAATTATGCCTAAAGACGAAAGGGCTGCGGGCCATATGATCTGTGCAGAGGGCTAGATGGATGAGTGCACTGAAATTTCGCAGCGCACGGTCTGTATCCGCACAACATTATCGAAACATTGCGAAATTGTTTTATGTTCGTTTTACTTTGATAGGTGTGATGACAAATTTTCACACTAGTAATTTTTCTTGTACGGATCACTGAAAAACAGGTAATTGTTTCTAAAACAATTCTAGTCAAAATCTTTAGAATATAAATTATTTTGTGCAAAAACAATATCAAGGAAAAATATCTTTGGTAACAAACAGCTTTAATATTCAAAATTTTCGTTACCATATTTTCTCAGCCCAATGATGAAAAGCGTTACATAAATTGTTTTTCTGTTATAGTCAACCAGCAACCTTGTTCTTTTGCACTGCACATTTCTTCCTGGTGGTGTTGTCAGTCATGAGTGGTTTCTGGATGCACCGAGTGCGTTTTGACCTATGAACATTCATATGTTGAAAATACAATATTTGACATTTACTGACAGTTCTACCTCCATTAGTTCAATGGCATTTTGGTGATTGGCGTGTCTTGCACCATGACACGCACAAGGCATGCCTCACAAGGAACATTTTCCTCTTAGTGTGCTCCGTATCATCTGACCTTTCGTTGGTAATGTTGATGAAATGACAACAAAAACACGATGTATCTTATATCTCAGCTGAAATTAATTTAGACTTGCCTTTGTGTAGAACAAATGCACTATAGAGCCTGTATCACGTCGTTGTGGCTTTTGGCTTAAAAGCAAATGCTAAGTGAGATGATGATGGTGAGTAAAAAGAAGTGCGCTGTCAATCACAGTGAGAGGACAGCAATTATAACCACGCCGAGTTCTGTCAATCTCATTTGGAGAGCATACAACGCGAAAGCGACAACAGCAAGCACTAACAATTGTGTTGTTACTGAAACGAAGGTAAGTCAAGATAACCAACATTTAAAATGATAATTTTATATTTTCATATAACAGCAATTATTTTGTTGACTGTGCAATTATTTTGTTGACTTACCCAAAACTTGTGCTGTTTAAGCTCAGCTTTTAAATGTTACGCCACTGAAAACCGTTTATCTGAAAGCAAACCGCGTTAATAAAATTATTTGAAATTTTTAGGTGCAGTCAAGCTGAATTTCCTTTCTATTAACATGAACCAACTAGTTGTGATTGTCTTCGCGATTCTGGCTGCGTCCAGTAGCAGCAACAGCTTGGTGGTGAGAAGGGCTATTGCTCCAGCTGAGCGCGTGGTTGCACTGAAAGATCCTTCCATTAGGTAAGTCGATATATTTTGTGGTCCGTTTGTGTGGAACATTGAAAAGTTTGCCAACAATAACATCTTTAAATCTTGTGTTTGGGACGTTATGTAGAAATCATTAAAACTTTGTAGATGACATCTTTTTAGCTTCACTGTTAATTGCTTCTGCAGAAAAAATAAAAATTGAATGTAAAAANCGTGTTTCAGTAAATCAGCACAGTTAAAGGTTGGTGTGGTGGTGATCTGGTAATTCAGACAAATTACTTTTTTAGCCGCGTGAAAAGGACAACGGCGGATCTCAGCTTCACCGAAAAATTAAGCAAAGATATGAAAATATACGCCCGACGTTGGTTTCTTGCAAACCTGCTCGCCAAAGTCAAAAAGCGTGATCCGCAGGATACACAGACTGATGCTAAATACGGTGCACCACTAGATACAGGTATGCGCATTTTGCGTTGTTTCTTTCGATATAATATTCAGCTTAACTGAGACACCAAATAAAACAGTGGAACTCGACCCAAAACAATATTGTCATTATGAACAATGGCTGAAAGTACATTTTACAAATATAACCGGACAATAAAACCAACAGATAAAATATATTTGATATTTCTAGTCAACCATGTGTAACTGCCCTAAATTCAATAGACACCAAGTCACTTTCACAAAACTTCGCAAACTAGTAGCTTATTGAAGTAAACTCACGTATGCCACCAACAGGGCCGGACAACTGGACGAATGCCCGGGGCCTCGCGCCGTTGGGAGCCTTGCGTTTGAATATCGAAATACTTTTTTACTGGTTTTTCATGTTTCTAAGCNGTTCATCACACGTCAAAATTGTAGAGCTTTTTGATTACTGCGGTTAGTATATAGGTTAAGGAAACTATCGACTTTGGCATTTATCGTTTTTGAGTGACTTAAAAGAATTGAACCAAACAGCACCACGCTTTATGACCCAAGAATTAGATCGGAATCAGTACATACATGGGCGTGCACAGAAACTTTTCCAGTGGGGACAATGTCGATTTTGCTTATCTTTTTCTGGTTGCTGACGATGCAATGCAAATGGACGTTCACGAAACGCTTTACCCTTTCTACCTCATTAGTCTGTGCTGGTTGAACTTCAGTTCTCAATCTTTTGTCTGAAATGTTATCTACACTTCAGCCATCATAAATGCTTTTTCTTTTCATAAACTGCCAAATATCCATTTTTGAGCACTTTCTACAAATAAGTCATAATTTAAGAATAATCAGCGGCCAGAACAACATGAGCGGTGAACAAAGAAGAAAGTTAGACAGTCTCGCAAAACTGTTTCAAGCAGTGAGAAGTAGAACTATTTGTTGACAAGACTATCGGACAGCATACGAAAGTTAGAACACCACGCAGGCCAGTAGCGCAGCCAGCCCAAAAATTTGGGAGGGGCTAAAAATTTTGGGGGGGCCAAAATGATTGATTTTAGGCAAATAACACCAGTTTGTTTGGGATACCGCCTTTTAAAGCACAAAATAACTACATGTTCCGAAAACTTTGGGGAATGGGCCCCTGCCCCCCCTGACTACGCCCATGACGCAGGCTTAAAAAACGGAGCAGATAAATTACGGAAACTCACCACAGCAAATAAAGCTTTGCGCTTAGTGTGCACTAAGAAGTCAGAACTAAACCTTAACGATAAAGACATATTCCCAGAAGTCTGCATAGACGTATTCTAACAAACCACGTATTTTTATACTGTGTGAAAAGAAGCCTGAATAAGAGCCGTTTGATACAGTGTTTCCCAATCTTTTTGGGTTTGTGGCTCCCTACAGGAAAAAAATAAAATTTGCGGCACCCAGTGGCGAACCCATAGCAATTTGCTTTAAGATTTAATGACATTTTGAAAATATATTTTTAATGATATATTGAAAAACGTTTTTTCTCGCGGCACCCCTTAGTATTGCAAATGGCACCATAGGGTGTCGCGGCACCCCGGTTGGGAACCACTGGATTAAGCTATTCACTCAGACACGTTGATCACAGTCTCACACTAACAACGAATTTTCAAACTTGTGAAAGCACTGTTACAGATTTACTCATGCTTCTTTTTACACAGTATAAAACTATACGTAGCTTACCGCTATCAGCAATGTCACTGTCTCGCTGCATTACCTGCCAAGTTGTTTTCATGGGTGTCGGAAGGGGGGCAGGAGGGGTTTGGCCTCCCCTGGATTTTGAAATTATTAGAAAAAAGGTTGTTTTTCAATTTCGAGGGGTAAAAAACAAATTTCACCACTTTTGGCCCCCCTCTGGAAAAAATTTTGGGAAAATCCCCTACTGGCCCCCCCTGGAAAAAATCCTTCCGATGCCCATGGTTGTTTGTGTTCACCAATCACATGCAGGCCTCCCATTCAGTGATTTCCAATAAACCCAGATTGCACACCAAAAAAAAAACATTCGCGCAATATAAATCGAGAAAGCTTGTGTTACAAACAAAAACATAGTGTGCTTATTTGAATTGCAACAATATGGAATACTGATTTAATTATAGTTCCTCTTCCAAATTTTCTTTCTGCGGCGGAAACCTTAACGTTTGGACGACCTGTTTGGTTGCTCAAGACGTTCTTCATAACGCTGGAAACATACTCCGTTGGTAATATCTCTCAGTAATTATAGGAGTGAGTACATTTGTTATTGAACTAGGAAATTTTTTTGCAATCTTGAACTGCAGTTTTACGGTTCAAGTTGCGTTTGCGTGATATTTCGTTGAGAACATTTTTTCAAACGGTATACGTTTTGATCTGCGAGAGAGTGTAGTAGACGTATCTTTCCTCAATGCATACGTGAATTGACGATTTGTGCAGTGAAGATGGTCAGATATTCTATGTCAAAAAAGATTGTTGTGTCGTGTCACGGTAGCAAAAAGATCGCTTTTTGTGATACAACTTCCTGTTTGAACAAAATAACCCTATACGAACCGCCGTACATGGTCACCCCTAATTGTCTCTTAAGTGTAGGCTGGCAAATCGTATCAGTTTTGACCTGTGCTTCGGTAAAGTTGAAACGAGGGCATGTCAAACGCTACGCACTTGCGCTAAGCGTTTAGGGGGCCTCGTGGTCACGACTTTGTCCGGGGACGTGCGTTCGTTTAATCCAGCCCTGACCAGCAGCGACAAACGGTAAACTCACTAACAAGACGCCACAAGCCAAAATACCCTATTGAAACCTGCAACCGTAGGCTACCAAGCTTAAGCTATCACATGTAATTCGATTATGAGCAAGAAGAAATCAGAGGCAATAATGGACATTGTAATCGTATTATTTTATTGCTTTACAATATTCTTTCCGAGACTTGCCGCGAATGAGTAGTAGCTCGTGTGAGCGAGTGACTAAAATAATACTTGTTAATCTATTTGATTTTTTTGTATTAAGCTTGGAATCAAAATATGCGCTTGTTTAGATCTAAAACACCTTATACTTGGTAACTCAAAATGTTGCAAAAATCCAGAAGACTTCCTGTTTTTCTCTTTTGGGTTGGATCTGCGTGCTCTTTTACTGACTTATCCACTTGCCACTCATTACCACGTCATGATCTGAATGGCTTGTGTACAAATATTCGCCTCAGGTCGGTAAAGGTTTTATAGTACAGTAAATCTGTAGAAAATAATGGAAGAAAAAGCAAGTAATAAAAATGTGGTGGACGTCTTGTTAAAATTCAGCAACATACTAAGATTTCATTCAGATTTCGGTATTGCACGGATTCAGTTTGCTGCACTGAGTAGGTCACCCAAAGTAATAAAAATCTCAGTTATTGCTTCGGGTCAGATTATTACTGGATACCCTGATGCAAATGCGTCGACGCTGTACATCTTACTAAACCGAGACTGGCAAAGGTATAACTCACTGCCAGTAGACAGTTCAAAAATTTTGCGCAGGTGCCAGCAAATGCAAGTATCCGCCATGCAGTAAAAGTGAATGATTTTGTTATTCGTTTAGTAATGGTATCATTTCTGTTAAAACTTCCGGTACAAATTCAACTGTGTAAACAATCAGCATTTACTGCATCAGTAAAAGCGAAAAAATAAGTTGACAAGTCATTTTACAGAATTAGGAAGATGACAAAAAGCAGAAATAAGTCAGCAATAGCCAAAAACACTCATTTTTAAATACTGACAGGTGAACAGGATCTATCAAAAGAAATCCTTTCGCACCAAAGAAGCAGACACTGTGTGATGTTTAGGCCTACAGACAGGGCCTCCGAGAGAAATTTTACTAAGGGGTACGAAGACTGACGCCAGGTCCCCTTAGTTTATTGGGCCCTCGTCAAAACGTGTGTAGCTTGTTTGTGTAGTAATCAGAATCAGCTGTCATGCTAAGATTTACAAATAAATTAATTGATATAGTGGCAGCTAGCTTACACTAATAAAATTCAGGTTTGATTACAGAAAGACTCATCATACGACTGTAACTTTTCCTGGCACCCGTACCTGCTGGGCCCGGGTACAATGCACCTCTCGTAGCCCTGCCTCCAGATTATATATTTCGCCTAATGTGCAGACACCTCTACTGTTTTTCAAATGAAACTGAAAGGTTAATTGCGAAATATACATTGCGCCAAAAAGGTGACTTCAAGAGATGAGATTTGAAGCAATTATTTCAGCTTCTGGAGGCTATTTTAATTTGGTTTCTTGCAACAAGTTTTTCATTATTTTAAAATTATTGCCCGTTTGTGGTGAGATACTGAAACTATAGTACTTTCGCTTTAGCCTACAATATATTACATTCAAAATTATGCAATGCTCACGCCAAGTCGCATTACATCTGTACCTTTAACAATTGATAAATACATTTGTACACATGATCATGGTCGTAAATTTGTTTTAGGAATAAGAGATGTTTAGACTATAGTTTTCACTCAGTCCACACCATTCCTTGAACACCTATGGGTTTTAATGTTAAAAAACTTGGGTGTACGTGTTTTCAAAGATCCTTTGCATGATTTCTAGCAGCGTTTACATTTTGGTGGTGGTATGGATACACGCATAAATATGTGAAGCATAATGGGCTGTAATGACATCCACCTGCATCCGTCGGTTTTTACGCGCCAACTCATGGCACAATTTCATCAGTCTTTTGTGTCTTTGCAGAGATTCCTTCAGATTACTACATCGTCGATTACAAGAGAGATTTATTTTCGGGGAAGAAAAGCAACAGTAAGAATATTCCCTTGGTTTTTGTTTTTTTAATGATATTTCTTGACAATAATGTCTTCATTACATGTCTAACTAAATAATACGCTGGCAAGCAACAGCTATGTCAAGTGATAAACATCACATAAGAACAGAGTATGACAAGATAGAAGCATTATCAAAATCTAAAATTAATTTTAGGAAAGTTTAAATGTGCTCAAGGGTAAGAACCACAGACACAGGCCTTGATTTTTATTCAAATACGAAAGCTTCAGATTTGGAACTTGTAAAGAAATGCGTGTGTTTTTATTGGTAGTCCAAACATTTCATTCCTCACCCCAAGTACTTGTCGGGCAATTTAACTGAAACATTACACAACCCGAGCTTTGTTGCTGAAAAGTCAACAAATTGTCAATTATGTCAGACCTAAGTATAATTTCTGCCCGGCAAGTTGTTGTGTAGTGATACGTCATGTCTCGGCATTTCAGAAGCTGACATAACACAGGAGGCCAGACAACTCAACGAACCTGATTCTGGAAAGGATGAAGAGAATTTTCCGGACTCCCATGATTTCAACGTCCTCGATGATTATATTTATGAAAGTTTTCTCGACTACATCGCCAGTCACAGAAAGAATACGCATTGAGGAGACCAAACCAACGGCATATTTTCTGAGCTTGTACTGTTACGAGCTCAACAACTGCCTGGTGAAATCCAAGTGTTGTATTTTATGGTTGTTCCTGTTTTCTGCACAAGCTTTTTTACCACGATACTTGCATTAACCATTTGTCGCATGAACAGTGTTTGCCATGATTCCTGACAAAACTTATTCAAAAACGCTTGTAAATCAAGCAAGGTATCGCTTTCCTTAATTACTTTTATGCGAGAGCTACTTGACTCCATTTTTGTATCCAACTGCTCTTTGTTGCCTGGAAGTTTGTAGTTACGTAGTAGCGTGTGCACTTAAAAATTTTTTGTGGCGTAACACCATCCCCACAGCAACGATAAAAGCACCAGTCAACGGCTTATGTCTTTGTAAAAGGTGTCATGAAACAAAGTAGCAAACTATTGATGCAATCAACTCCAACGACAGTGGCCATGCGAAACCTCGAACTATTGCCCAAGCGGCTAAAAACGGTTCTATTCCACTGGCACTGGGCAAACGGCGCTTATTTTGTTGAGTGATAGCAAGTTAGGAATATAGAACAGAATGCTCGTACTCAAGCCAGGGACGGACCCAGAGGGGGGGTGATCGCCCCCCTAAAACTTACGGAAGTATCTTTATTGACCATAGTTTTGTAAAATTCGGGAAGCATTCGCGATATAAGGCCATTTTGTCGTCCATTGTTTTGTCACAGTAGTGTTGTGAACAGTGGAGTAGCCAGCCCAGAAGTTTGGGGGGAGCCAAAATGTTTGATTTTAGGCGAATAACACTATTTTGTTTGGACAAACGCCTCACTAAGCACAAAATGACTATATTTTCTAAAAATTTGGGAGGCATGGCCCCTTTTGCCCCCCCTGGCTACATCTATGGTTGTGAAGTATACTTCATCTCTCTTACAGTAGCGAAGCTTTTGTGAAACTTGACTACCTGATAATACTAAAATCGCCCCCCCATAACTTTACTGGCTGGATCCGCCCCTGACTCAAACGACACTTCATCTCATCTGACCAATGTTCAATATGGCTTCCTGTTCAAATCATACAGCAGTGAATTTGCGCTGGCACGTGTTGCATTGTTCCCGAACTGTGACGTTTTCACTTCTTGTTCATCTTGTGAATAAACTCTATGTGCAGCAACAAGTTCCACTGAAACCAAGCAGCAACTCAGACAACCATCGACATTTAAGCCAGGGTTTTTTTTCAAGGAAAATAAGGTACCTGGTATGGACCTGTAGGGACCCGATTGCTCTGATTCGAAGGACCCGAATCGGGTCCCTAAAACACCTTTAAAAAAACTTATTCAAGCGATGTAACTATCTGTTGCATTTGTGAAGCGCATGATGCAGAACGCTGCCCAACACTAACGTGAAGCAAGGGACGTGGGTTCACAGCAATTATGAGCGGCGAGCTAACTTTCCAACGATCTTCGACTTACTGAACATAAATCTAAATAACCAACGATACGTCTTCAGAGATTTTCATTCATCGGCCAAATGTACTAATCCATTTTGATCTTATGTTCTATTTCGGGCTTCGGCCTCCCGCCAATTGCCGTTACCAAAATTAACAAAAAGATCTATGTTCTCCTCACAATCTTACCCTGCGTCCAAAAGTTTTTTCGGCAGTAAACGCGACAGGATGAAGGTCCGGACAGCAGTAAAATAAGTAACAGGATCAGCAGGATCGAAGTGGAACGTCTAACCAGCTCGCTAAAATCAAAACATGACTTACATTGCTTCATCGAAATCATTCTGAATTCAAGTTATTTACAATTTTAAAAAATGTCCCGATGTGCTAAGCAGTGTTCGTTTCAACTTTATCGTTGGTTGGTTCGCGCCTGAGCGATCATCGTCAATTTCGAACATTAAGCCCGCAACCACTGTGATTTTGTGGCAAAACGCACCTACTTACCCGCATCTTTTCTTTTGACTTTGCCGGTTAAAAAATGTTTCTAAGTCGCCCAGGACCAAGCAGCAATGTGGGCAAAAGGCAAGTTGTTGCATCTTTTAATAAATCACAGACGTACTTGATTCATGATCTTCCGACTTCACCGAAAACACCAACTAGGGAGAAATTGTAAACGGAAGTCTTGGTGCAGCAAAACCTCAGACTGCATGGTATAGTTAAAGACAATACTTTACACAGGGTCGTAGCAGGAAAGGCAGTGATGTAAAAGGCAGTGCATATTTCGACGCGTACTGCGATGCGAAAAAAATGGGAGGCATGCTGACTGACACGTAAGCAAGTTAAAGGAAGTGATCGTTGAACACTAGTACAAAGTACAAAGTCGAAATCTCAATTCAGTTCTCGACGATGCGCTTCGAATCCATCGTATTTGGGTTCGTTCGCAGGTTTCATCCATTGCACGTCATTTTCTGG
>JGI24159J19872_10005498_pt1 | contig 16399 bp, 9 predicted proteins | sample Ectturendosymbi4_FD_19872 | JGI IMG/M metagenome (IMG submission 19872) | reverse complement strand
GCAGGTAACAAGTTTCTGGCCAAATATTTGCTCTGACAACTTTTGGAGATGAAAACTCATAACACCAGTACCGGTATACAAAACGAAATATTTATTAAAATGACTTTTGCACCTTCTTCAACAAATATGATCAAGTAGTTAGATGTCAATAATTGTAAAGCCACAGCAGTGACCCACACCAAGCGAGTCAATCGCAATTTATTGCGTAAGGAAACTAGTTTCGTGTGTTACACTAACCCTAACCTTAACACACGAAACTAGTTTCCTTACGCAATAAATTGCGGTGATTCGCTTGGTGTTGGTCACTGTTGTGTCTTTACAATTATTGCTGAATGATGAGTACAAGCTTGAATCATTGCAAGAAGATGGGAGCAGAACCAGGCAGGAGATTCCTCAAACAGCCTGCTGCAAAGCTAGAGCCTGTAATTGTTGTAGTTAGATGTCTTGGCAAGGCCTAAATAATTTGCTTCTGTGCTTAGTGAGCGCGTTAGGTTAAAAAGACTGCATTGGCAGAATATGTTTATATCCCACGACACATATGACATTTCCAGGTGGTTCAGTTATGCCAGGAAGCCGTTATGTCTGGTAAAAAACTCCCTGGTAAACCAAAGCAATATTGTCAAAAGTTTCAACATGTATGTTTGCAAGGTTCAGGACTTAAAATTTGGCTCAGTGCCTGTCCTGCTGATTCACTAAAAGCCTATTGCGAAGTTTGCAATGATGCAATACAGTTATAGGGAAACATTGTGAACTTAAAAGTCAATGCCGGAAACAAAACGTACCCAGGTTAGAGAACTTTATGCATGTTCCCAAATCGAAATAACACAAAGTTTTCAGTTACAAAGACCAGTTTTAGAAAGTTGTAAGGCTGAAGCTATGCTCAGTCTGTGAACACATGCGAACATTTGGAAGAGATTGTCAAAAACGTAGTCACATACAAAAGGATGTAAGCTGCAATCGCGTTGATCAAAATGTCGACGGAAAGAAACGTGTGTTGACCAAGACCAACATTTTGTACCCTTGTCAATTGATAGTGAATGCAAGACCAAAAATTGATGCATAACTTTACAAGTTCAACAGATTTTTTATCAAAATTTCACAATCTTTAGCACAGGGGTTCTTAACCTTTTTTCTCCAATTCCCCACTTTTTAGTGGGCCAACTCTCCATTTCCTCTGTAAATGGTTGTGATTTATAAAGTAAGTCAACATTTGGATGTGATGTGTTAAATTTTGAAGCAGTGGTTCTACTGTCCGACCGGTTATTCCCCACTTGGCAACTCCGCCATTCCCCACAGGTTAAGAACCACTGCTTTAGCAGATTTCAGATGAAAATTTGTACCAAGATTTTTAGCAGGATTAAGCAGTCTTTCGTGACATCACTTAGGTGACAACCATCTGGCAACACTGCCTTTTCCTCTGCCGGTGCCGCGTTCTCGATGTGAGAATCTTTCTCCACCACCGGCCTTAGTTTTTCAAAAAAGGCAGAATTGTTTTTATTTAAATGAGATTTTTACGATTTTTTCGTGCAAGGGGTGCTCGCTAATACTTGGAAGTTTTTATCAAAAAGTATATATTTACTTTAAAATGATTTTTTTGTGCTTTGTTAAGTAACTTTTATTCAAACTTTCTTTGCACTATGTAGTGTTCCTAATGCAAATCATTTCATAACACCAGTACCGGTACACAACACGAAATCTTTATTGAAATGACAATACTCAAGCCATCAGTTCATCAACTTCATTAACACTTATGGCATGTTAAGAAGCTTGTACATAAATACAAGCTTGCCAGCTTTTTTGGTGCGAAGTCTATTGTTAAAATTAATTATTGCAACGCAGCTTTCACTAGTTCAGCTTCTGCAAAAGAATAACATACATGCATAAAATAGTGAAAACCTGTAATTTATCTGGTAATTTGAATCAAATGGTAATACGTATGAATCATCTGGTAATATGAATCGAACATCTATGTTCTACAACTGCAATGTTTACAGTCAACAGCCTACATGTTTGATGGAATTTAGACGCAGCTTTCACTTTATGCCAGTCTACACTTTCAAACTTGTGGCATTCTAACAGTTTTTACTTCTGTAAGGCAGGAGTCTCAAACTCAAATTGCTCCGCGGGCCAAATGGTGACTTATAAAGTAACTGGAGGGCCGCATTATGACGCTTTACGCAACAATGTCGGTACCTCAACCTGATCCTAGAAACAGCTTTTACATTTTATTTCCTACAAGAAATATCTTGGGTTATAAGTAAATCATTTCTAGCTGTGTCTACGTTCGTTTGAAAGGAACTTGTTTACTTGCTGGCCGAGCACTGTTAAACACCGGTGAATAAACTAAATAGCCTAAATGTTAAATACAGTACTTGGCTATTCCCCAAGAGCATAGCGGGCCGCACAAAATGCCCTCGCGGGCCACATGTGACCCACGGGCCGCGTGTTTGAGACCCCTGCTGTAAGTGTTAGTGATTTCAGTCCACATGTCACTTTTGCAGTTAGTTGACAAAGTCTGTGACCTACAGAAGACACGATTGACAAAATATTAAGTACTTTTAACTTGTGCCGTCAGAAGAATTCTCTATCTTCTATGCCAGTGGTCGGCAAAGTCCGGGTCCGTGTGGAATTACCTGGCCGCGGATTTCCGATGATTTATCAGCTGCAATAAATTTCTATTACGAAACATCCGTTACTTCATTGAGGGTTGGACACAAATTAATTTCAGGCTTAAACCGGCACGAAGTGCAAAAATGTTTCCCGACCCATGTTCTATATAAGCGAAAACCTATTAGAATGCTAATCAAATGTGTCACAGAAATCACACAAAGCTTTGAAACGGCATATAAGATTTTTGGTTGATTTTTATTACCTGATTTCAAACCACGATAATTTTCAACGTGTCTTTTGTGCCAACTACCAAACGATCCCAGTAGAAAAGTCGTGGGAACGAGACGTTGGAAATCAAGAACAAAGCCTGTTCGTTTTGGCTCCACAAGCCGGAGCCAGGCGCCACATACGTGGAAATTTCTATAGCGTGTCGGGCACTTGGTGTTAATCACCTGGAACTTCTCTTCCGTGCTAGCCTTAAAAACGACACAGAGCAGCGGACTGTCCGTTCCCGGGTAGATCTTATCGACGCATTCTTTCAGGACCTTGCAGATGTTGGCCTTCTCGACATGAAGTGGTTCGGTTGTAAAATCAGCGCGCTGTTCTTCCGTGCGCGAGTCTTGCAACTCTTCCGTGCGCGAGCCTTGCAACTCTTTTTTGTCAGTGAGAGGGAAAAAGTCACTCAGCTCGTCCGTGGCGACCTGTTCGGCCGCCTCCTGCTCCTCAACACGGTTACGACGGAGAAAGGGATAATACGCTTCGACACACTTGTCTAAAATGCGATGCTCCTCTTCCATGCTTGCAACGGGAAGTGATCTTACCTGCTCTGTTCCTACCTCTGCCTGCAAGTCGAGAAAAAACGCATTTTTTGAAAATAAAAACGATATCAACTTAACAGTATTTCAAATGCTGGTCTGTGAAATAAGTGTGAGTGATTTTTGAGAAAGTATCGTGTGATAAATGTCTGTTGGTAAAAGATAAAAAGCGCAACTTTCCTGAACTTTTAGTGGCCAATGGTACTGTTCACAGCTGTCGATGCTGCCAATTTAACCGGATGTCTAACTGTTCAAACCTTTTCTTACGGCAACTTTTCAAGAAAACTACTGAATCTCTTCCTGATTGCCTGCTCTAAAGCAACGCCTCGTACTGCAATTATCATTTAACAAAGACCCTGCCTCCTCATCACTTTGCCAATGCACACGACGCTTCTTCCGGCCGCTTTTCTTCTTCTTCTTCGTTTTTCTTCCACGACAAACTGGCAACGACTGCTCCTCTAGTTGCGCCTCCACCGTCTGTAGACACGAAAGCGCCTTTGACTGGGGCTGTTCCATTCAGAGACTGGCAAATGGCTTCTAGTTGGCCCAAATTGCAAATGAGATAACTGGACAGGCCAACACAATCAGATCTTTCTTAAACATACAAAATGTCGGACTTTCCTGATGTAAAAGATGTGCGTTGGCATATTCACACAACGCTTCACGCAACATGTACTACAGCACCCATTCTCTCAGCATATCCAAGAAGACTGGTGCAATACCAGGCGAAACGAAGCCAAGCCCGCACATCGCCTGGAGTTGAGTTCGACGCGGCCAAGCTACAGCTACGACGAACAACATTTTCACATGGCAGCTATTGCAGGTGGCATTGTAGATGTAAAAATATCCAAACTTGCGCTAGCTTAAAAATACAGTAGGAAGTGAAGCTTCGCGCCACATGCAAATCAGCAAAATGCTGAAAAGGTCAACAACAACAACAGCAGCGAAATCCAGTGTGTATTTTAGAGACGTCGTCCCCACAACGTGACAATGTGGTCGTTTGAACGTGTTCTACATTTGGCGTCAAGTAATGATTGAAAGGTCACTGTCGTGTGGCCAAATGGAACTTTCCCTTGCCTAGGTGTGAGTCATCGACAGATATTATTTAGAAAATCTGAAGCAAATCCTTGAAACTTCGACAAAGCTTCAGAAATTCATGGCGAAAGCAGCAAACACGAAATGTGTGCGAGTTATAAACGTTGAATGGACAAATCTGAAAAAATCGTTCGAACCTGCTGCTTTGTTTCATTAGAGTCCGCTGGCATTCCAAGCTTTGCACTTGCTTTCTTTAAAATTTCGTCTGAATCAAATATGGCATCGTTAAAAACATGCAATGACAGTAAACGCATTCAAGCACGAAACAATTGGTATAGCAACAAAAATACGACTAAATGAAGTGCTGCAGAATTAAAAAAATATTCAGAATTTCAAATGACAAATAAATTAAAAAGCTACCTGGAATTAACTGAACATTAGAAGCAAGAGGTTTCTTGTTTGAATTTGTAAAGGTGAAGGGAGTTGATGAAAAAGGTTTGAAAGAATCATTTCCTGTTGAAGTATTAGGAACTTTCAGACCAGTAAAACCAGAAAATGCTCCCGATTTCTGCAAAAGATAATCGTTTTTTTTTTTTATTTCGTACCAAAAACAGAAAAGCATGATGAGACGTCAACAAACTTAACTGTACACCGCACAAGGCTTATAAGAGGTTATTCGAGGCCTTTTTGAAAGCACGTTGGAAAGCTTTGTTACTTCTCGACTGTTCATGTGCTTGAATGCGCTCAAACATGGTGTTTCCACTCCAGGTATCCCTGAACCCGACACACGTTTTTTTTGCTATCCTGCTACGCGAAACCGCGGTTTTAAAATCCACTCGGATATTTGGAAAAATCTGTCTAACCCTTTGCATTCAAAAGTATCAACAGATTTGGCTTATCTGTGTGCTATTAAAATTATTCACTCAGTGTTTTGTAAATAGTGTCACAATAGCGTGTTTTCGGAAAAAATGTTTTGAAAATATACGTTTTGATGCATCGGTACTGTACTATAAGGATCAGTGAGAAACCGTGCTTTAGCATTAAAAACTTAACTTGTGCATCTTCGTTGCCTTTGTAATCTTTTGCTATAGCTAAATTTGTAGTTTTTGTTGTTCTNATATTAATNTTTAACTTGGGGTACGTTTTTATTATTTTGCAAACTCCACTTTGTTTTTCACAGTTGGCTATTCTTTTGTTACAATATTTAGTAGCAACCCACAGTCTCCTGGATTGATCACATGTCGGCTGGCCCTTGATTTAGAAGCTCGTGTGGTAATTTCGCGGTCTCCTTTTGTAGTGTTTGACGCAAGTTTCACAATCAATGCAGCGGACTGCTGAGCAAACAGCAATTTCAAACTTATATTGAGTTTATTATTGTTCCTATTGCATTTTCTAATAATACCAAAAGCCTTGGGGTTTTGTAATTTTATGCCGAATTGGAAGCACTAATATCTATATTGCCATTTTAACTCAACCATAATGACTGAAACAACTTTTTGTATGAAAACACCAATGTTTCCATGAAAAGAAATTCAGATATTTTTATTAATCTTCATCAGAACAATTTGTAAAGATATAATCTGGAATACTTGAATAATTTTGTTCCAGACAAGCTTGTGCACAAAACATTTAGTAGCACAATCACCTGGCCATCCTGCAAACATGTGTAAGAAACTAGTACACTGAAGTTTTACACACCTTGCTCAAAATGTATACATATCACATAGTCTTTGTTTTCTGCGAACCAAAACCACAGAAAAATTTACGAGCCAGTCAAAAAGGAATGAAAACAATGGCTAATTCATTCACATACAAATAGAAACACTACTTAGAACTCGAAATGAATGACAACTGTGAGTGAGATTACAATTACATAACTTGACAAAAAGTAAACTTTACGTTGTCTAAGAAATTAATGTAACAAATTTTGAAACCCAGGGTGCTGAACTGTTCCTTACAAAAAAAACAAAAAAACATGCAGAACTGATTTGCTTTCATTCGATTTCAATGTCTAAGAATTACCTATACACCTATGCACTGCAGAATTTTGTGGGTCTGAAGACATTGGAGATGCATATATTTTTTACACAAAAAACTGCCATATAGCTTATTTTACAGAACTAGACAGGCTAAACATTGTGAAGCTCTGCCAGTCTTTGTATTGCCGATTTTGTACAGCTTAAGACTTTAAGTCAATTATGATGTAACAACTCTTTTTTCAAGCAATGCAAACATAATGGCATGACTTGTGTGACACAGAAAGTCCCTCAAATGTTTGGCGTAGGGCAGTATTTACAGTAATATGTTGTTAAGGGTTCTGTGAATTTTGTTGTATTTTTGCATGACCTATTCTGCTAGGCACACCTCTGAGCTTAATCACCTGTGCAGGGCAATACCAAGGTTAAACGGGCCCAGGGCAAGAAACAAGTTTGGTGCCCCCCATATTTGAACCACGGGTCTTTTGGATGCAAATGTAATGAGTTGAAACACTTGCAACCTGTTTTTTTTCGGTCAGAATGTCTAAAACTATAGGCTAATGAACACTGTTATGGTGACTTAATGCAAATGTGAGACAAATGACCGAAATGTTTCACTGACCAAAATGTCTCAGCAAAAAAAAACAGCTTGCAACATTTCTGGGCCTTTTCCCCTGAGTGATTGGGGGCATTTTATTCCTGCCATTCCTGCCTATGTGCACCATCTGATACTCACTGCCAATGAAACCAAAACATGGCTAGTTATGCCTCTTTGCTGCCTAAGACATAGTTTGTGGAGATTTTTTCACAAAAACTAGTGCAATTGCTGATTTCTTGTTTTGCCTAGCCACAGACATTCAAAGCTACCTGGTATTGCACTTCAAACATTTTTAAGAAATGCAGTAAAATGTGCAACTGCATCTCAATAATTGGCAACAAATTATCCACTAAATTGCTTAAAACCTGACTATCTTTCAGGAGTTATATCACAATACCATACATAGCTTGTGATTGTTTTAAAATGATAAAACAAGTTCTAGTAGCTAATCTGTAAATTGGCCCTGAATGCTTAGTAATATACAAACGCTTCATTTTCCAGCACCATAAAACCAATTGATATTCACCTTAGCAGATTCATTAATTCTTCGTTTTGCTGTTTTAAAAATTCGCCTTTCTAATACATCTTTTTCAGCACTACGAAAATGTCCAGCTGCTTCCGGTTCATCTTCCTCGTCCCAATTTTGATCAGTTAAATACTTATCTGCTACACGTTTCGACATCTTTAAAGCTGAGTACTGCAATTTGACCAAGAATACTACAAAAAAAAAAAAGTGTGTTGTGTTTTTATAGTTTTTTGATCATTAATTTGTTTTAACATTTGTCTTATCACAAACAAAACCACAAGGCATTATCAAAGTTTGCAGTAACAATCCAAATCAGCCTAGATTCCCTAAAACTTAATTGCAGCATCTGGCAGAGAACTTGTAGGTCTGAAGAAAAGGTAATGTGTATCTTCCTGAGCACTGCTTTTTTCCAGTGGTGCTCATTTATAGAACACAATAAAGATAGTTCACTGTTTCACTACATGGCAGGGCTTGCAATTGTTCAATGATGGAAACATTAATCAATTTTCATGCAAATAGCCAAATGGCTGTTAAGTACATGACACATTCTGCATGAGCCCCTTGATATTGGCTTAAAACTTAGTTTCTACTCTCGAAATCAGTTTAAGGTTTTCAAAAAACATTATCAGCTACAGGTTACTATGCCAGAGTTGCATATTCACAAAATTCCATACTTACTTGGAGCTTTGTTTGTAAAATCAATGTGAAAAAGCACTGTGTACCACATGCATGAACAATAATAGTTAAATTAGTTTATACAGCATTGCTAAGTAACAAAAATGCAACTAAATGTCAATTCAATCACAGACAAAACATGAAGTCAAACGTTTTACAACCTTACAACGTTCTGGGAACTGAACAGTCCACACAGTACCACAAATAGCAATTAACCTTTCAATCCTCTTACAACAACTTAAACATTCATGGAAAACAATGGAGTTTATCCAAAGAAAGGTCTAAACTACTTATTTCAGCTGGTTTAGAGAAGGCTGATGTGTATCATAGTCCTTCACCCTTTTCCAAGGATTCTGTTCCATATATCCTATGCAACAAGAAAGGAATATTTCACAATCATGGTCTTGTACAAAATACCTCCATCAGATATTTATAAACTCCATGGGTGCTGCATTTTGATTTAAACATGTTAGTGCTCACTGAGCTCATTATTATGCGAAAAACATGGCTGAACGTGGCTTACTAGCTTGGTTTAACAAATCAGTTGCCCATCTGTGTGTGTTAAATCCAGATGGTCCAGTGGCAGACACAGCGTTTGTAGCAAATTCTCACTTTGTTTCAGATAGTCTTCCTGTTGGCCGCCAGAAGTAGCGTAGTGTGTCTAGTGAGACGTAGCTACAAAAATGAGAACTTTACTGACACTTTGGCAACAGAAGAGATAGTGGTACATACATTACGAGGAGAGATGTTGGTTTTATTTATATATATTCAGAGTGAACCTATGAATGTACGTGCTGGAGTAGGCTATGCATTTATTTAGTACAGTAATTTACTTAATTTTTTTTCATAGGAATAAGGTAATTTAATCCAAGTCGAAAACACCTTTCCACAACGCTGATAACTAGCATGTCAAAAGAGATCATCCACAGATACTGGTAAAAAACACAAACAAACTAGTGGTTTTTTTTTACCATTGGTTTTTGGTCCAATTGACAGATGTGCAGTTATATTGGCATCACTGTTCATTTCAAATTAAAAGCTACACAATGCTATGCTGGCTTGCAGTCGATCCAAAGGCCATCACACAGCTGAAAACATTGTGACCCGCAGTTTGAAGAAATAGTTGGCAATTTTGAAATTACTAACAGACTTTTCAGTATTGCTGGACGACTGCTTCCTTCAAAGACCTAGCTGTGTAACATCCACTTTTTATGTTTACTTCAAAACTGACACACAATCATGTACCGCCTTAAAATCGATGTACTTGCTGAAGTTCAACACAAAAAACAATCATTAATTCATTCACTTTTATAACCCCTTTTCCTCTCAGGTGGGTTGTGGGGACAGCATGCCTAGGTCTTGAAATACCTCATAGTTATCATCAATTTTAAACAGTTCTGCTTCACATGAAGATGGGAATTCAAGTTCAGAGATGTAATCACACCACCTGACACTTGGATGACCCTGTCCTATTTCCCCATGGGTGTAGCCAGAGGACTCACATCGCCAATCTTTCCTACGACATTCTGTGGCTAAACCATGAGAGCTAAGATCTCTTTATTCAGTGAAGTGGCTTGCATTCAGGACTTTATGAATTTCATAGCTGCGCACTTTGTTGTTAAGTGTCATGCAATAAACTCTCCTTGCAAAAATCCTATCTTTGCCGCTTGTACTAGTGATAGCACTGTTTTAGTACCGAAGATACTATTTGAATAAGATTTTAGGACTAGGGATGCGTAGTTTTATGTGAAATTGATTTCTTACTAAAAAATTGCTTGACTGATTTGCTTGTGGACCATCTTGTAGAGGTGAGTTACTTTAATACAGATACATGCAAGTTTGAATAATCGTAAAGAGAAGAAAGCAGAGGTAACTTGTCTGATTCCTTAAAAGATTGTGGCAAACCTACAGCTTTCAAATTGGCCTTATCAAGGATTCATGACCATAGGTGAGGATCAGAACAACGGCCAATTTTCTCACAGACAACTTTGTGGTATTTAGAAGTTCCAGTTTTGTCATCACAGAACGATAAAGTTCAAGCAGAACTGTATGTGCTTTACTAGTCCAAAATATCAATCTCCCTGTTCCACCTTCCATCACTAATGAACACCATCCAAAGGTACTTCAACTTCTAAACATTGTGAATGTGCAGTGTTCTGTTGTTTATTTGTAGTGTGCACTACCTTCAGTTTCTGGAGAGACTTAATACCTCCATTTTTTTAGTGCTGGTTGTCATTCCCACTTGGTCACATGCAGTGGAAAATTGATCAAGTGCATGTTGAAGACCTTATTCAGAGGACTGACTCTGCACCAAACCGTCCACAAAAGCAAACAGTTTATCCTGCAGCTTGCAACAGTGACACCGTCGTCAACTCTACTGTGACTATCTATCCAATTTGGACTATGAAGAGGAATGGTGACAGCACATGTTCTTGTTGCATTTCATCACCCATGGGGAACAGTTGTGATTTAACTCCACTGACAATGACACATATATAAACTTCTGAGTAGAAATACAATGACTTGATGGCCAGTAACAGGTGGCAGTCAACACCATACTCCCACAATACTTTTTCTGAGTGACCTGGTTATATGGTTTCTGAAGGTCAACAAAACATTTGTATACATCTTTGGCATACTTTTACGAATTTTTGGCTCTCACCATGACGCCTTTTTGTTTTGGTTGTACTTTTGTGTTCATATTTACAGTTTAAATATATCAATTTTAATTAGATTTTCTTAATTGGTATCTTTGCTGCTTTTTTAAATTAGATTTTCTTAGTTGGTATCTTTGCTGTTTGTGGGTTTTATTTTATTTTATTTATACTTCATGCACTTCACAGAGCTGATAATGCCTACATCGTAGGCGAAATATACACTCTGTAAGATCTTAAAGTGTCTGATTCTTTGCTGAGAAAGGATCGCTTTCCATAGACAGCATTTACAGTTTAGGGGTTTTCAAATAATTAACATTTACATTGCCAAGTGCTTTGCAAAAAGATGCAGTGAAATAACTGAATCAAAACTGAATGATGCCCAGTGCAGTTTTCGTTCCGGTTGTAGTGAAATTTTGTGAAATCTTGGGAGTGTGCCAGAGACGTCTACACATAATTTGTCGACCTCTTTGAGGAAGCATGCGATCAGGTTCCTTGTGAAATGCTATGCGGTCCCCAATGATTTCCACACTATGGGGTCAAATCACTGCATGCCTGCTCAGAAGTTTGTGTCTGTGTCGGCAGAGTTAAATCACGACCATTCACCGTTGGTGTTGGACACTGACAAGAGTGTGTGCTGTAACCACTTCTTTTCATAGTCTACGTGCATTGAATAGACAGCTACAGCCAAGTCGACGAGGGTGTCACAGTTGGGAGCTGTAAGATCAACTAACTATTTAATTTTTGCAGATGATTTGGTACTGCTAGCAGTAGCCTCTTTTCAACAGGGCCTTCAACATACACTTGAGCAATTGTTTGAACCAGAATGAAAATCAGCACTACAATTACCAGGTATGATGTCTCTCTAGAAACCCAAGGCAGTGTATGCTGCAAATGAGTGGCAATACACCGCAGCAGGTAAAGAAGTTCAAGTACCTACGGGTGGTATTCACATCACAAGTGACAGAAGGTGGAGCAAGTAGATTGATACAGAACTGATTAACATGAACAAAGAGACGGCTAGAAATTATTTATTTGTAATTCAGCAATAATAGTAAAGTCACAGCAGTGACCAACACCAAGTGAATCAACCGCAGTTTATTGCGTAAGGAAACTAGTTTCATGTGTTGCACATATTTAGTCCTGCACAAAAGTAGACATATGAAACAAATAGAAAAACTACGTATTGCTGCTAAGATCAAAACCCAAGATTACAAAAATTGAGCCCAATTAGAACTCCACCGCTAAACACAGCTACAAAACTGTTTAACAAACCTGATCATAACAGCCATTCGGCTCACTGGTTGACAAAAATTCTCTCTGCGTTTTCGCATGGTTTCTGTCTCAGACAATTACGCAGTTTACAAAAATACGTGATCGTCTGAGACAGAAACCACGGAGAGGATTTTTGTCTTTGGGGATGATATATTGATAAATACATTAATAACTACAGCATCATTTGTTGCTGTAGAACATCATTTGTTGATGTCATGTCTGGTGGGACATACTTTCATCCATGGCACTCATTCCATAATGGTCCATAGTTAAGTGTTACTTTTTCACGATTTATATGTATAAACATAGTTTTCTGCCCTTGCTACTTGTTTTTGTAATGAAATGTTGTGTTTATATGCATTGCTCTCTGCCTCATAGGCTAACCCTTATTGCAGGGTTTTTAAAAGGAAAATGTTAGGTACACAGACCAGCATAGGGACCCAAAAAATTTCCGACTAGGATATGCGTTAAGATATTTCTCTTGATAATTTTCTCTGATTCTAGAGGGACCAGATTTTCAATTCTGGGGACCTGAATCAGGTCCATAAAATACCTTGAAGAACTTTGCTTATTGTTACTCACTTCCTTCATCAATGTGCTTGCTTCACCTGCTCATCCGTGCATACCTTAACTCTTCACCCATTGCTTGCCTACCGTCATCTGTGTTGTGTTAACGTCTATTATGTATGTACTGCAAAACAATTGCGTTATGTAAATTTTTTATGTGAAGGCCTATTATTTTTGCCGTTTATATTGCTTTTGTACACATTTTTTCATTGATTGAGATATACAGTATAACCCTATTTCTAACCCCAACCACTACTCACTAGGCCTATACCAAAAACCCAGGATTGCCACCTTGTCTTCAGCAAAAAAGCCAGACCTTGTCTCAAAAAAAGCCAGATAGCACTAGCAGTTATAAGACATACACACATAAAACATGCATAACCAAACACAAAAAAGAGATATTAAAACTTATCAGAAACATCGATATAGGCCTAATACAATAACAATTCCAATCTAAGATCTTTACCAAACATTTTTCCACAGTAATTACACTGTCAGTGTCATACACTTGCTTCTTATGAAATCCATCAAACATTTTTAGGGCAACAGTAATATTCTTTGCACCCTGGGCCTGGCATGGTTATAGACTCTCATTAGATTTGTAATCCAGCTCAGACAATGTTTTGCCAGGGCCAAGCCTTTCCTACCAAAAAAAAGCCAGATTGATTTTCAAAAAAAGCCAAGCGCATGCCGTTAAAAAAGCCAGAATTTCAAAATCTGGCTTCAAAAAAGCCAAATTTCAAATTTGCAACCCTGCACCAACCTATTTACTTTACATTAGGGGTGGCCAACTTATCTTCCACTGGGATCAACCAGAAAATTTCTAGCTAAATCGCGGTCAACCTGTCGGTAAAGTCATAAGTACATTGATTCAAATTCCAAAGCCGAGTATCGCATATGCGCAAATACAGTGTACCAGAGATGAGCGGACTGTGAAATTGTTCAGTCCAAGTCCAATCCTGATCCGCAAAAGTTTAATCCGATCCAGTCCTGATCCACAAAATTTTTGAAAATCATCAGTCCGATCCAGTCCTGATCCACCCATGTCAAACCATGTATTTTATTTTGCCTCATGAGGCAAAATAGACACAACCTCATGAGGCAAATGAGACACAACTTTTGGCATTTCCAAAATTTGATAAGGCAGTGTTTATTTTGCCATCAGAGGCAAAAGCACTGCTGGAGTTATTTTGCCATTAGGCGAACCCAATTGGTAGTGTTGCAACCTCTCCAGTGGTGTTGCGTTGATTGTGTGATTCACCACGAACGGGATGTGGGTGAAGAACAACACCATATATATATGTGGCACGAACAAGCAATAATAGAGTGATCATGGCATGTGAACTCTATTGTTGCTTGCTGCCACAATAGTGCGAAGCTTTGCGCATATGCTGCTCGGGATTTCCGATCGCAACAGTAGAATTGGTCAAGTGACAAGGTCAAGGATTATACACTTGGGTTAGTGCATGCTGGTCTACGTCATATGGACACGGCCTAAAACAGGGATGAGGAACCTGTGACCCACGTGAACATTTGATATGGCCCGCATCAGAATTTTTATTAGTTACCAAGTTAGAGTACAAAATCTTGCCAAAACGAAGTTCCAAGACAAGCAGGTACTGAGAGAGTAAGAGAAGGCACTCTTCCTCATAGTTAGATAAAGATTGGGATTTTAGGATAAATTTGAATGATTTTGTGGCCCGCCAGCAATAATGCACAATTCATGCGCCCCGTGATGGTAATTAGGTTCCCCATCTCTGGCCTAAAACATTGAACCCCAGGTTTAGGTTTAACCTGAATCTTTTTAAAAAGTAGCCTACATAAAAAGCTCTCCTATAAAAGGTGTGGTCCTTACCAGCTAAGCCAAAGCAAAAAAAAAGGGTGAGAGCAGAACTACTGAACACACGCACAGCAGGCATAGACACAAACACCTGACTACGTTCACCTTGGTGCGAGTAATACGCCTCAACGCTATATGTGAAGTCTGGACAAAGTTGGATGCATTGCAAAATCGTCCCAGCAAAGCTTCTGCTGTTGCAACCTCTCCAGTGGTGTTGCGTTAATTGTGTGATTCACTACGAACGGGATGTGCGTGAAGAATAACACCATTATATATGTAGCGCGAGCAAGCAATTGGTAAGAGAAATTGCGAGCATGATCTCTATTGTTGCTTGCTGCCACGGTGCGAAACTTTGCGCACATGCCGCTCCGGATTTCCGATCGCAACACTGCCATTCAGGGCAAAAAATACATTACCATTGCATTTAACCAATCTGTAAAATCACATTTCAAGTAACATTTTTGATGTGGTTAGAATAATCACATCAAAACAACAAATTTTCTCAGTCCGATCGAGTCCTGATCCGCCAATTTTNAAAAAAATTGCAGTCCGATCCAGCCCTGATCCGGCCAAAATTGGCTTCAGTCCTGANCCAGTCCTGNCCGTGCTCATCTCTGCAGTGCACCATCCAGGGTTGCCAAATGGAAATAAAAACTNTCGCCAAACTCACTTCAAAAATAGCCAAACTCAATAAAAATTCGCCAAACTTTTGGAAATGGTTGCNTTTTACCAAAACAAAAANTTTTCACTGGAAATCAGTCGTTTAAAGCTGTTTTATCTTTCACCTTGTATTTTACCAGGAACCGTATAGGTTTTCAACATTTTGCAAATATTTTTAAATAATCAGTTTCAATATTTTGCATACATATTTGACAAGAAGTGCTCAATACCATGCTTCTACTTTCAAAACTTTCACACTTTCATTTGATGTCATCAATTTTTAAACAATCGACAAGCTTCAAAATAGTAATCTACATATGAATATGCAAGCAAGTACGTACAAATGTACAGGTCGTACACTTTGCCAGAACAAAAAGTTTGGAGCGAAATACTTTTAAAAAATCGCCAGAAATTTGCCAAATCGCCAATCCAAAATATTTGTAGCCAAACGCTTTCATAATGCGCCAGATTTCCGGAATCTGGCGATAAATTTGACAATATGGCAACCCTGGTACCACCTTAGTAAGTGATGCACAGATAGAAGGCAAAGTGTCTATTACGCCAAATCATGCAATAATAGGAAAACATATTACAACCACTTCGCGGTATCTGCGTGCTAGCCTCTGCATAGGCGGATCCAGGGGGTGGGCTAAGGGGGCTGAAGCCCCTTTAAATTTTTTCAGATACGTTTTTTGATCGGTGATTCCCGACACAGAAACGTCCATTGGGGCACTTTTTTGCATAGCCTTTAAATAAACCATTTCTTGCATAGGGATAGGGACGAAAATATTAAATGCAAAGCTTATTTTGCTGAATTTGGACAGTCTGAACATGTTCATTTCACTATAACTGAAACTTCTGATCAACAAGTTTTTTAAAACTTAAATAATATGGTCCAAATGTTATAGAAAAAACAATATGGTCCCAGTGTTATATAAATACGTGTTTACATAAAGCATTTACAATACATATACGTTATACAAACCGCACGCACACAGGCGTAGCCGAGGGGCCATGGCCCCTCCAAATTTTTAGAATATCTAGTCATTTTATGCTTTAAGAGTAAGTATCTCAGAAAATATACTGTTGCTCGCGTAAAATTAAACATTTTGACCCACCCAATTTTTTGGGCTGGCCATGCCACTGCGCATGTAAGTATTTAAACGCT
>JGI24159J19872_10005497_pt1 | contig 16400 bp, 8 predicted proteins | sample Ectturendosymbi4_FD_19872 | JGI IMG/M metagenome (IMG submission 19872) | reverse complement strand
ATCACAAAATGTCCATAAGCTTCCACAAAAACGGATTAGTCAGTAGTCACCAAACCGTTGGAAAATGGTTTATTTTTATGTGCTTTGTAATAAGAATATTTGATGAAACTAGTTGGCTATCAACAGCCTACTTGTCTCTGTGTCATGATGGAATTCGTGGTTGGAACCATTCGCTTTCATGTGGATTGTGTTCACTTTCTGAAGCTGCTTTCGTTCATGTGAGGCCAGCACAATTGTGTACGGAAAACGCTATTTCGATTTACATGTGCAGTGCTGTGGAAGTTGCATGGTTAGCATATAATTTTCGACATAGCAGTACACGTGTGTGATTGCATCTACAATGGCGTTTAGGTGTCTCTAGTGGTCAATAACGCTAGTTCATCTTTTTTATGATATTCACAAGCCTATGTTGGGTTTGATAGGGTTAATCATAGCAACTTAATCTTCAAAACAATGAAAAATTACCATGCACGGTAGATATTTATGTTGCCCCCCCTAATTTTTCCTTGGCCCCGCAGTGGCCCCCCCGCCCCCCCACTTTTTTTATTCTAGAATCACCACTGTCCACCAAAAGAAAATAGCACTTACGGCATGTTAGGAGATACAGTTGTCTCTTGTCTCTCTTAGATATAGGATCTGATAAAAGTAGTACAACCATGCAACTTGATGCATTGCCGCCCTTTATATTTTTCTGAACTATAAACAAAATGCTAAGGATGTTTTGTTCAGTAACAACAGATGAAGGTATCGATGCGGTGCTTCATCTCTCAGGTCAATTAACATACATTTGCATGCCACATCAGACAAGTTCCCATCAGATCCATGCAGCAGGTTTAGTAATCAATTAGAAGCGTTCAGGGGTGCAAAAATGCAGTCGCGCACTTGAGCCGCGCGACCAAAAACGTGGAGTGCACGAACGTTTTTTATACCTTTTATACTTCAAGCACATGGATGCTGTAAGGTAAAACGTACGTGTGCTCTACTAAAAATTGCTGCGCACTACTAACATTCACAGAAAATTTTTCACCCCTGGCCTAGTTACAGAATTTTCATAAAATGCACTTTTTGTAATTTCACTCTTTGGATGACACACTGCCTGGGTGTCCGGGTCCGTCGCCTTGTTCATCCCCCCTTCTGCACATCGCTAGTAACAACATTGTGTAAGTTTTATCGCTGCTCTAAAAGCATGCGCAGTATAGCACTCTGCATGCACTGCGAAAGCTGGATTCCCGTCCCATTGTGACGCAACTATAAAATGATAGGGAAGTCGGGAAGTTTGCAACCCTGGTTTTCTAAAAGCGCTGTGACGCGGCCGTGAGTCAAACCACAAGCGGGCGCTTATTGCCGAATGACGTTCGACATTTTGTAAATTGTAATTATTAGCATCTGCTGACATTTGGCATTTCTTAATTAGTATGTAACATTCCGACTTCAATTTGGCGCCCCCAAAGTGCTGCGCCCGGGGGCAGATGTCCCCCTTGCCCCCGTCGTTACGCCACTGTTTTAAAACAACTTCCAACTCACTTTAAAGCAAAACGTGAAAAAGGTGTGGGAATATTATTTAAAACAAATTTTTCTGGACACAACAGAAGGGCACAAAAAATTGTGGGAGATTCGGGAGGCACAAAAAATTGGGGGGACGATCCCTGAATGTTTCTCGTGGCTACAGTAGAAAAGTTTATTACATGAATGGAATTTATACCAAATTCCGACATAAGTTACTCAGTATATGCGAAATTGAAATTAATAGAAAAAATATTAACCCTTCTTGCAGAAACCTGAAAAAGTGCTGTATCTCTATCTTCTCATCAGCTGCGTGAACGTGAGCTTCATTCACTTTCATCATGTTCATTATCTTTTCTTGGTGTACGTTCGTCACTTTCTGAACCACGTAATCATATTTTTGGTCCTTTTCAGCGCCCCCTTTGATCCACGCCCCTAGGCAGCCGCCTAGTTCGCCTAATGGTAGCGCCGGCACTGGCCTGGGCCCAGTCCGACTTTACGAAATCTCCTCGATGGCCACTAGTGTCCGATAAACAGGCTAAACCCTGGGTTGTTGATCTGGGGGTGCGTGAAAGGTTGCAAGGGAGGCGCGGGTATGACAGCAATATATTGTTGAAAAACAGGATAAAGGCAAATGGATTGTTGTTCTGTTTATTGTGTTTGATTTTAAGGTTCGGTGAGGGGCGAGTATCAATGCCTAACACCAAAGGGGACGCCCCTGAAAAAGATTAAGAACCTCTGGCTATGCACAATACCCCAATCCAGAGACTAGGGAAGAGAACCATAGTTACTCCTCGAAACATCAGCATAGTTAGTGTCGTTACCGTACCGTTAAGAAAAAATGGGGACTCATGAATGAAAAGATGAGCTAGCTTTTTCTGTCAAGTGGTTAGGCTGTCGCACGTTCTAACGTTGTGTTGCTCTTGTACAATTAACTTAATGTACCATCCAAATTAAATGTGAATCAATTCAAAAGAAATGTAATTCGTAGTTGCAATATGTTGTGTGATTTTTTTGCAAGATTTACTATTTTGTTAGCCAATACAATAAATAAATTATGTAACGTTATAATTTCAATGTTTTCGTATTCCTTATGACAAAAAAATGAGTATAAACAATGTTTGGACCTTATGGATAATTTAAAATTTTATTTGCTGAAACGTTTAAAGCAAAAAAACAAACCATTTCTTTTTTAAAATATTCATTTACTTCATGGTTTACTTTTCGAAAAAATTGAACCTATTTCTAATATTTAAATTTTAAAAAGGGCGCACATTTAAACTTTGACATGGGCGCCATTTTGCATAGATACGCCACTGCCACAATAGCGTACAGTCTAAAAAAAAATGTTTTGCAAACAGTCCATCATGTTTCCCTTATTGAAATCCTCGTGCATGCTTGCCTACCTGCAACGCATAAAAGCATTTCATGGTTATTAAAGTATCAATCATAACCTGTTTCTATAGACCCTTGTACCTAACCAGTACTTGCATTACGTAAAAACGTTTTGGAAAACACAACTGAATCTTTGCAAAACCGATGTAGTCTGAAAATCCTGGCGGTCAGCATGTTCTACATTGCCTAGACTCTAGAGCGTCGTTGGGTCTGCAACAACAAGAAGCACTCTACAGTATAGCAATGCATGCACCTACTGCGATGTCTATACTTGGCAAACTGGTTTACCGATTTAATTTCATGTGCAGATTTCCATTTCCCAATTTTCTCTGTTTCTTTAGCTACCGAAAAAAAAATGTAACAAAGAGTAATTCAAACTGTAGTACAAAAAGATGTATCCATTTTCTTGTGGTTATTATTTCATAAGGTTACCCAGGGAGACGTTTTCCAGGTAAAGTATAGTTAGAGCTCCAGCGTTTTATTTTCCAGCTTCAGTGATTAAATACAAAGATATTCCGTGCCGGGAGGTTCACGATTTACAGGCCTATTACGCAATGAAATCAATTATCCAAATAATGAAATCAATTGTCGACAATTTTGGAAGGATTTCCAGGCAAGAACGCTCCAACCAGACTCACACTAAAGCGTCTCTTGGACAAATTCAGGGAGACAGGAAATACAAAGGATAACATTATTAAAGGTCGCAGTAACCGGCCATAGTCACTCAGGACAAAAAATCACATCGTGACTGTGAGACAATGTTTGGAGCAGTCTTCAAGGAAATTAAGAAGACGTTTGTCCCAGGAGACAGAATTTTCAAGGGGTGCAGTTATGCACATAATGCACCAGGATTTTCATCTGTTTCCTTATAAGATAGATATTTTACAACTTCAGGCCAATGCAAATAATTAAGCTGAGAGACGTGCCTTTGGGTCAATCATCAGTAACCGAATCGAAGGCCATCCTGATTTCTTGGACTTCAATTTTTTAGTGTCGAGGCAAATGTTCACTTTAGTGGTCACGTGAACAAAGAGAATATGCGCTTTTGGGCTAAGGCTCAGCCGCATGAACATCAGTATCGCCTATTTAGTGTGGAGAAAGTGACTGTTTGATGGGCGTTGGGTCGTAATAGCTTTTATCGGGCCATACTTGTTTGACGATGCTGATAGACATCCGGTAGCCTAACTGTGAAAACAGAGCGATACATTAAACTAATGAGTAGAAGATTCAAATCAGCACTGAGACGCAAGCGAGGAGTGAACATGGATGCAGTGATTTATCAACAGGATACAGTAGCACCGCATTGCTCCTGTGCTTCACTCGAATACTTTTATCGTTACCTCCCTGGAGGCAGGCTCATCACCGGTTGTACGGACCACCCTTGGCATGCACATTCTCTAGAGTCTAGACTCTAGACCTAACCCCTTTGGATGGTTTTCTGTGGGATTACCTAAAAGACAGGGTATATGCTAACAATCCCCAAAACTACTGATGCACTCAAGAATAACGTTCGAACGGAGATCAGGAGAATTCCCCATGAGATGTTGGACAAGGTCATTACAAACTTCAATTTTCGAGTAGCCACAATGAATCAGCGCCAAGGATCTTAGATCGAGCACTTTAGAAACTATTGAGCTGTGCTCTGGCAAAAAAACTTACACAACGTAAAACTTACATCTCTGTAAGAGAGGCCTACAAAAAAAATTCGAAGTCTTCCTTTCAATACAGAACGCTACTTTATCAAAAAATGGATACATTCTTTTTGACCATCTTGTATGATTTTGAAAAAGAGTCGACAGGAAACCAGTACATCGCATGTTACATACAAAATTTCACTTGTCTAACCGAAAATATAGAATGTGTTTCATACTGCAAATCTTGACAGCAGTTTTCGAAAAAAACTTGGAAAATGATTATTTCCAAGGTTGATTTTTAAAATGCTGGCTGGTATTATGCTTTTTTGCGAATGCTGAATATGTTAATCAGTGCTTTCACATTAATAATCCTATATGGTTCTGCAAATTGGACAGTAAGTTGTAAATTAGGTGGGTCAATCCTTGCTTTGAATTTAAGAACTGGATAGCTCCAAAGTCTTTTTTTTCTGTGTAGTGAATAAAACCAAATTTCGTTCTTGAATATTTTCATTTTTTATTTTCTAATCAAAGCTCGGCTATGGAGACACCAATAATTCAAACGTATTTTTGTTACATTTAAATGTAATCTGTGAGAATAATTCGGATTTTATTGAACTTTCAATGCAAGCATAAAGTCGACATGAACCCTTAAGAAAGAAAAGCATCACGTGAGTTATCTGATGGCAAGGTAGATCGAACGAAAGTTTGAAAATCGGAAATCTTGCACGTTGTAAGAAAATCCTGAATCCGGGCCTGCCTCTGAACGTCTCTGAGGTCAATGTTTGCAGCCATTGCTTTCAACTACGATTCGCCGCTGCAACTAGCCTGTTTTAAGATACCGCAAACTTCTGATGTCGTCACAGGTTCGCTACCAACCCAAAACACTTGGTAATTGCTGGACTGGGGATTGTGCAATAGGACTGTGAAGCCCCAAATCTTCATTGTAAAAATTATGCGAGCAAAGAGTCACTTTAATGTTTTTCACTTACTATTCCACACAAGGATGTTTTTATCTTTGTGTAGAATTCCCTTCAAGGCAACTAGGCAGCATAACATAAGATACCATGCCACCAAAATGTACTGGTTTTGGTGATCACAACTTTTAGTTTGCTCCATTTCCGAGTCTGCCTATGAAGGTCTTGAAAATGGAGTGCCAATCTTGCAATGTATTGCAAGCATCTGTAACACACTTCTCCAAAATGGTAACAAACAAAGTGCTCCTATAACCACAAGGACATGTAAGAAATAAGGTCTTGACCCTTGGGTGCCTGTACACCCAAAAGATCAACATGCAGGCCGTCAACTTAATCCTCATAAATTCACTCACCTTAGTCAACAACGCAGCACGTATATTTGTATGCAAACACAGCGCACAGGCTTAGAAACCAAGAAACCTTGTGGTGTCAGGAGTAAAGTTATAAGACAACGTCTTGTCAAACGTGCTATGACAAGGATAAGAGTGTTTGACAGTTGCACATACAGCATGAAATAGGGAAAACTGAGGCACGTTTTTGTAAGATTGACACATGTAACCTGCTACATGAAACTTCTCAACTGATAAAAATCTACGGCTTCTTGCCACTGCTTTTTGCCACATAAGAAACAGCAAGAACGAGACTGTATCACTGGTGCGTTTCATCAATTTCAAAAAAGGTTGGAAACTCCACTGAGGTTTTAAATTTGAGACTTTTGTTTTTCCGTGTGTGAGTATAAAAACAGGAAAGCTTTTCGACTTTTCATTATTACTGGCTTCTTTCAAATAATAGATTAGTTTAAGTCTTTTTGGTTAGACGTAACCATGTTTTGGAATTAAAGACTTAAAGCTATGGATAAATAGACAATTACTTTACTATCACATTGTTTCGGATGGTATTTAAGAATAAAGCACAGTAAGCATTTTTTCAAAGCTGTAGAAAAGTAAGCAATTGATATTATACAGCCCCAAATGGTATTTAAAACCACATCAAAAGTTATTTTGCAAAATCGTGATAACGAAACAGCACCAAGTTTGCCAAAGCAATGTGTAAAACAAAATCTAATGAGGAACTAGCCTCATCCCAAATCAGAGACGTCGCCACTGGGAGGGCGGTGGTACGTCCTTCAACTTTCAATTGGCTCCTTCAACTACAAAAGGTGGTGATCGTTTTTGGTCTTCTGCTGTTGCACCCCTGCTGTTCTGTTGGTCACCCACACAACCAAAACCTAGCAACGCACGTGCCTTAACATCAGGCAGCAAACGCGCCGAAACCCAGGAGCATCTTTCAACAATATCAAGTGTTGAAGGGGGTTAAAATATCTGTCATGACTTCTTCACGTAAAATTTGGCTTAATACAACGCATTGGATCATGTTTACGTTCAAATATATTACATTACCATTATCAAATAAATAATTCATTGTGCTAGTAAGAGCCTAAAGTAGCTATAACACGAGCAAAATCGCGATAACTGCATTATATTCGTTTTAAAGGGTCTCCAGTGTTGTAAGGCATATTTTGCAAAATTTTAAGTTAAACCAGAGCTGCAATTCTATACCGAAAATGCTGTAGTTGAGAACACTTTCTGTTCAAAATCTCACAATAACACAAACTGTTGATGCCTCACCAAAGTGTAAGGGAACTTTCCCAACCAACTTTAATTACAAACTTCTTATTTATTTTCTTGCCGTGTTGCATTAATTAACCAAGGAAAAATTTGCATGGATTAACAGATTTGATTTTTTCAGGATTTTACAGTACTACACACTAAAAGGAGAGCTAGGGGGTTCGGAAATGTAAGCATGCCACCTGGCCCTTGGCCTGGTGTATTTTCCTTTGGATGTGCTCGTCAGAACTTGGCTCACCAACCATTTGAGGCATTTCTAGCTCGATTACTGAACCAATGCAACCGGGATCTCTCTATTCAGAGAAGTAGCTTAGCATTCAAATATTTATGAATTTTACAACTGCGCAACTTGTCGTGTATCGATAAATCTGATCATTTTACGAAAATCTTCTCTCTGCCTCTAGCACTTTTAATACTCTCTTTCTATCACTGCCCACGATCCATGAACAGGACCGGATTTCCCATATAGGCTTTCGCGGCCACAGCCCAGGACGGCAAAAGTTTTTTGAAACTTTTTGAGTTGCTTTGCTTATGCTTCTTGCAGCACCCATTCTAGAGTTATCTGCCTGTCTGATTTTCCTATTTCAGTGCATTCCGGTGACTGTGAAGTGAGGAGGCTGTGACTTGAATTAGACTATCTACCAATCTTCTGGGTATCAGTAGTTGGTAATCTTGGTTGGAAGATGTCTGAAAAAAGAAAAAAACTAAGAGGATATCCATACAGAGAACCAAAGGGGAGTCTGACCTTGCTACGACTACAAGGTTAAGCCGGCATATCAATCTCCACTTGAAATAAAATCGATATATTTAAGTGTAATTTTTCAAAACTTGAATGATCGTGCTTCGGCGCACACACGGCACAGACAAAATTTTCCTGTTGGGCGCTAGAAATCTGGCCTTGTCCATGAACATAAATGAACATGACCCGTGAACATAACAGCGGCAATATAAACCCGAATTGAAAACCATAAGATTGTCGTTTTTCAAGATCTCGTTCGGTAACCATGCAGTGGCGGATCCAGACCAGGTGTTTGGGGGTGCAGTCAAATAGAAGGGCACCAAAAAGTATTCACTTGATCAAATACTTCAGGTTGTCTGCGACAATCGTTGGTTATCACATAAAAGTGGTTACCATTTTTTAGGCCAAAAAAGTGACTATTTTTTTCAGTCGCACTATGCTATGTTTATGGGAACAATCGCAGTTTGAAAGCGCTTTATGTTATTAATTCAGAAAATGTTTGAAACGGGTCTCAAAAGACGAGCCTCGTTTTTCACAAGCTACACATAATTGAGAACACTGTTGATGTCCCAAACAACCTCTTATATCTACAAAAATTATTTAAAAGACATACCCTAAAGCAAGGCTGCGCAACCTGCGGCCCACGAGAGCTTTATCAATTGCAAAAAATGTTGCAAAACCCAACTTCGGATAATTGATTGTCGTCCCAGAATTTCTTCCAAACTACAACAAAATAAATTTTACTGCCTGCGGCAAATTTAAGTTGATCAAATTGGTCCTTCGAGCCTTATGAATTGTGCAGGCCTACCTTAAAGCATGCTGCGCGTTAGTGTTTGACACTGTTTTGCTTATCCGTAGATCGGAAAAAAAATATCTGAAACGTAAACCCAGCCTGGTTAGAAGTATAATGGTTCTTCTTACACTTAGAAGTGACAACTCGAGTCCCACGACCGGAGTCAAGTAAGTAAATGAATGACAATCAAGTTTCCAGACGAAGCTTGTGCAGTTACTGCATGGAAAACATATTTGTGAAGCGACAATTAAAAAACAAAACATGATTTAAACGCATTTGCCATGACGCTACTCCCATTTTAGGTAGCTGATGCCGGCTATCGTGCAAAGCAATCTCGTAATCGCATGATAGATTTATACTGGACCTAAAAGCATATTTTCTTAACTACTTTTAACGCCACTAAGAAAAATATCAATTCCACTAGTCCAGGTCATGAAAAAACGTGGTGACACTGATCAACAGAAGTTGAAGCAGGCGGACTGATTCCCCAAATTCACAATCAATACCTCCAAACTCAAGCTCTAGTCTCCCCGTCCCCGATAAAGTCATTTTCCAGATAATTGCTACGAATACTCCAAAGAAGAGTGAAACCACCACAAATGCTTTTGTTAAGGCGATGGATCTACTTCCATCCAGGCCAGCAAACACTGGTGGGAATCAGCGTACAACCAATTTAAAACCACGAATCTCAACCAACACTACAGTCATCAGTAAAAAAGTTAAAACTTGCACCAGAAGATTGTTCTTCTGATTAGAAATACGTGATGTAAGCGGAATGATCTAACAAAGGGTCTGAAACTCAAATTGCTCCAAAGTCCAAATGAGGAATAATAAAGTAACCCGAGGGCCACATTATGACGTGGACGCAACTATGGCGGTATCTTAACCTTACTGGAAATAGCTTTTACACCTTATTTCCTGTGAAAGGTATCATGCGTTACAAAGGCGTACGCAAAGGGGGATTGGGTTAACCCCCCTTGAGCTTGATATTTCACAAACACTTTATTACCTGCGCAAAGGAGGTTAATTGTTTTCTCATACTTTTTGCTTGTTAATTTGTCGACTTAATACAAATACCATGTGATGTATTTGCATGCAAATTTCAAGGAACATTTTAAATGGGCCAAAAAGTAATAATTAGGTTTCGGTGGGAATCTGGGTTATCGTCTGCGTCCAGAAACCATCTCAACATTTTTTGCAGACCTTTGGTTGTGTTCCGCGCCATAGTTCCCTTTATCCAAAATAATTGCCTTTATGTTGTCTGCTAAGGCTGATCAGCGCAAGCGCTGACCCCATTGGGTACATTACCAATTTCTGTAGCATGATAGAACTATTGCACGAGCTCAAAAACAGCATTTGTTAACATAGAAGCATTCAGGCATTTGATAATGTCTCAGCAGGGAAAAAGGAAAACTAAAAGTTTGCTGGAGGTCTATAAATAACAAAAAATCGAAAGTTTTTTTGCATACTTTATGCGCATTCTCAATTCTTGTGTAGTTTAGCAAGGCGCCAGCCAGTCCAGCCACACTTTTTCTATGCTCGACTGCTCGTATTCGACAAGAGTCCAGGGGTCTCCAAACTACGGCTCGCTGGCCATATGCGGCCCGCAAAGCTATTTCATCCGACCCATGAGGTCATTTTGCCAAATGATGAAAAAGAATTATCAAAATTTTGTTGATTGGGTAGAATGTAACATATCCCAAAACAATCACATTAAGTAAGACGCCCGGCCCTCGATATGTTGTGTATTAGCTTAGGTGGCCGTCGGACAAAAATGGAGACCCCTGGACAAGACATCAGCCCAGCCTCATTTTGCCGTTATAAATTGCACTGACGCGCTGATGAGTGTGTTTTACGCCCCTGATTTAATGCGCAGCCTGAGATTTTTGCAGTGATGAACTGCTGTGTCGTAGCGTTGAGTTTATTTTCCTCCGATAGCATGACTTGGAGCGCTGATAGTTTACATTCAGTGCAATGACACAAAAAATGAGGGGAGTGGATGTAGAAAAATATGCATATTATGTCAACAAACTTCGCCAAATCGTTGGTTTGGAAACATGGCTGTGACGTCAAATTGTGACGTCTCAAACAGCACACACCAAATACTAATGACCATCGTATGCCACTGAATGAACACCCCCATGAAAATTTTCTGCGTGCGCCGCTGATGAGTTATACGCAAATGCAAATAATTTCTAGCCGTCTCTACGTCCGTTTAAAGCAGTGTTTCTCAAACATTTTTGTTCCAGCGCCCCTTTTCACTCTCGACACATCGCTGCCACCCCCCAAGCCTGACAAAGCAAACACATGGTAGTACTTTTAAAGAATTCCATTCAAAGATAAAATTTAAATAAAAGACCATTGAAATCGATACATACAATGGTCCCCCAGTTCAGTATGATGAATGTGCTTGGCGGCCTTCACATAGCTTCGAAATATTGGGAGACATTTTAGTGTCGTAGATCACCTCGCTTATGAATAAATAAGCGGTTTCTTTGCCTCGAGAGCATTAAGGTCAGAACCGAAAATCCCTTTTCAACCAAATATGATTAACGGACAAAATTGCTTCAGCAACAACCTCCAACGATTATTATAGCAAATTAAAATTTGCAAGAAACTAATAAGTCATAATTGTAGGCTACTGAAGTTACCTCAGTGATCGATTAGTGGAAGTGGTTGAGCGTTTTCGCCTCCTTTGTGTTGTTTTGCTCCCCTATCGCCCCCTTGTTTTGTTCGCCCCATTGCCCTTCAAAATCGCTCCCGAGGGGGGATGCCGCCCACTTTGAGAACCATGGGTTTAAAAGGAGCTTGTTCACTCGCTATCCGAGCACTTTTAAACACAGGTGAACAAACCAAATAACGTAAATGTTAATTAATTGAAATTCCCATAAAACATCGCGGGCCGCGTGTTTTAGACCCCTGATCTAACCAATAACGAATTTTTACTGTCTGTTGCAGATTTCGCTAACCACGACAAATTTGCCTGTTCTTGGGTGGCATGAGCTGCCTACGGGTATGCATTTGCAACAAAATGATCAAAACCGCATAGCCATCTGTCACTGTTGCCAGGCCTGCAGCCAGGTGGGGGCGAATGGCGCCGTCGTCCCAAAATTTTGGACTGCGAGTATGGAACCACTGTTCCACCAAGCTGTACATAGATGGTGTTGTGCCAAAGTTTCTGCGTTAGAGCTGAGTACCATGCTTTCTTGAGACGCGTCGTGCTACCACGTAGTAATTCAGTGCTACGCTGCGTTGTCCATATTTTGGCGGAGTGAGTGAGGTGTTGCACACTTGCATTATTATGTCATAATTACTTGAACTAATGGAGCACGCTCAATGCATGTTTGATGTTTACCAGATTGCTAACGTACATCTATAGCTTGTCACACGCTACCTTTTGGCTCAATCAGGGGCATTACTTCCGACGAGAACCTCATCCACTCAACTTCATGTTGAATAACTGCGATGTAGTCATTGCAGACCCGTGGACTGCACTGACAACAGCCCTGAAACTGATTTTTCGCTTTGGAGGCTTCCAAAACCTTGGGTCAGTTATAAGTTTTCCATATTGCATTCATTCCTATTTTCACTACTGCCTATCCTTTCAAGGCTACCATCAGGCACTACAAAAATAAACTTGTGATAAAAGCAGACCAATTTAGCCTAGCGCAGTGCAGAGGCAAGTCGAGAAATGTGCTACCGAAAGCGACCGCGTTTGTCTGTGTTTTCCTCAAACTGAGTTAGGCTGGGAGTTCTCACGCGGGAAAGAAATAAAGGTAGTATTATTACGAAAGAATAGCATTATTGATACTATGATAGAGGCTGGTGAAAAGACCGCCACGTAATCCCTGAATTTCAACGAAGAGTAAAGCAATGTTTAGTAGAGTATTTTTTAATATCTGTTTCTTCTTCCATGGCACCAAAAAGGAGCGCATTTATATAAAAGGGGTGCCATTCAACGGGGCGCCACAGACGTTTGGAGGGGGGCAGTTGCACCAAAATCTCCTCCCTAGGATCCGCCATTGTAACCGTGTGACGTTGAAGCTTGCGCATTACCTCGTTTTTGCCAATCCTTATGTCAATCCCTTTGCTTTGTCATAATTCACTTTTGACAGCCATCCAAAGTACTTGCACTTCTAAACCTTCTGCAGCGTTTTGCCGCTTACTTGTAGCGTGGACTGACTTGGGTGTCTGAAGAGACATAATACCTCGGACTTTTTAGTGTTAATTTTCATTCCAGCTTGATCTCACGCAGCTCCAAACCGATCACGTGATGCTTGATCGGTGAACACCCTGTTCAGAGCGTCCAAGCAGTACCAAATTGTCATGAAAGAGCAAACGGGTGATCCTATCATTTCCAACAGCGTACACGCGTCAACACGACTGTGGCTGCCTATCCAAACCCAATTCACATTGTCGATGAAGAGGAGTGGAGTCCAACATTCACCACAGACTGTTCTTCACTAAATGTCATTTGCACGGACACATGCGTCTTAATTTGGAAAGTTGCAACTTACACTACTTTTTCTTGGTTTTATTCTTTCATTGCGATCAGGTTTGGTGTTCCTGGGGCTATGAATCGGTTAAGTTTATCCATACATTAAAATGGCGGATGTTTTGTAAGCAGTTTAAGCTCTCACCCAAGAAAAGCAAATGATTGCGGGACATGTGTAAGCCCCTAGCCACATTGCTGCATATTCCAAAGACTAGAAGCTTCAATTTTGTAGCCAAGAAGGAGATGAAGAAGCCCCCAAGCAAGTTTCGGTTACATCGGATAATTTCAAGGAAAGAAAACTACAATCATTTGTAACTAGCAATCAGTTGTGATTCATCCCTCAATTGCCAATGACGGAGTCACTGAGCAGGTAATCAAGTGCAAACGCAAGTGCAAGGTACACAACACACACGAACGTAGAACCGTGCACAACATCACATACACAACAACGCCTAGACCAGGGGTCTCAAACTCAAATTGCTCCGAGGGCAAAGTGAAGACTAATTAAATAACCTGAGGGCCGAATTATGATTACACGAGGGCCGCATTATGACGCTGACGCAACAATGGCGGTACTTTAATCTTACTAGAAACAACTTTTACATCGTATATCCTGCGAAGGGTATCATGAGTTACAGGAAAATCACTTCTAGCCGTCTCTACGTTCGTTTATTAAGGGAACTTGTTCACTCGCTAGCCGAGCATTTTCGAACACCTGTGAATAAACGAATAACGTTAATCTTAATTATTTGAAAATTCCCCAGGCCGCGTGTTTGAGACCCCTGGCCTAGACCGTGTTTTTATTTGAACTTAGTTACTGTAAGTGATGCAGACGTTAGCCATGCCTCAGCCGCACGAACTTAGCCTTCCAACTCCAAGGTGTGCAGATGGCAATGTAGGAAAATAGGACAGGATTTGAGAGACTTTCCTGCACCTTTCTTTACATTGTGCGCCATGCAAGAAAGCTACGTGTCAATTTGTAAGGTCTTGGTAGGACTCGACATTAGAATCGACTACCAGCACCAAAGTTGACGCACTAACAACCGGGCTACGCACTGTTTTTTTGCACGACATCTTATCAAGCCTCAAATTACTCCACAAACGTCTAAGGCATGCTGTTTTTTTCGAAGATTGCGGCTATAAAAAAAATATGTTCGCATCGTTACAGAAGTTCGAAAAACACAGTGGCAGTGAGCGAGAACAATATGATACAACTACGTTATGCAAAACGATCGTAAGCACTGCTATTTGCGTTGATTGAAACGTTTGCACGGATGATCTCATTAGGAAAGTTGAACAGGGCAAATTTCATTGTCAAAAAATGATAATTGTTTATCATACGTTTCCAGAACCGATCAACAAAAATTTTTATCTTCAAACCTAAATTTCGTGGACTTTTGAAAGTGCAAAGAGTATGCATGTTTTATTTCGCAACCTCTCATATCGACTTATCTAAGTAAGATAATGTTCCAAGAATTACCCTACGTTATAGTCCATGAATAAAGCAGCAGATATTTTATAAAGCCAAACCTAACAAAGAAATGGAAACCGTTATTTTTATTTGAAACCAGTGCTCAAACAATTTCTCAAAAGCGGCAGCTTGTTTCATATAATAATGTTGCTTCGGCAGTGCACAAGCAAATGTGAGTTCCCTTCTCGGAAACAGCTCTGCACCGAACAGCAATTTCTTTGTTTGTGAGAGTCGTTCCAGCAGCTTATCGTGCACGATAACTAACAATTTAATCGCGTTGCTAGTGGAAGATGATTTTCCCAAAAGTTATTGAACATCAAAAGCAAGCTGCATGCTGCAATGTCATCTTCATTGTTTTGCCTAAAACTCCCCAATGCATTTGATTTGCCACATGTAGCACGCAAACGTAGCAGAGATTGAGGTTGTTACCCTTGACATATTTTTCAATCAAAATTTTAAAACGGTGCGTAGCCTATAGGGTCTTATAAGAAAACCACAATCTCACGATCTTTGTGCCTGATTTGAATAGCGTACAATGTTCAAAAGCAGGAGTCTAAGCCTTTCGAAAGCAACTACGAATAAAACAGTTAGGAGAACAAAAGGGAAATATAAAACGTAAATAAAAGTTATGAAAAGTTTTGATGCCAATTGCGGATGCATAATAGAGGAAATTTGAGAAATGGTACTCGCTGCCATCCAGCCTTGAATGCTATGGATCAAAACAAAAGAAAGCCTGAAAAGAAAGCGCCCTGTTACCAGTGATGCCACGCACAGCTACTTGTACTACGTAAGAAGCCGAGTTGTTTTGTTTATGATGTGAATATGGACGCAGAAAACACTCAAAAAACAGAAATTGACCGGTTCGCATCGAATTAAACGAAATTTTCTTTTAGTCTTGAAACCCGATTGGGAAAAACGCTGGTCAAACGAGCTAATGAGCAAGAAACTATGCGAACAAGTTTCGTGAATGTTATAAAATGTAAATGCACCATTTTACTAAAACATTATTACAGTATGCAACGCTGCTGTAACGTGGAAGGCACAGAGAACTATTGAATGGTACATGGACATGCTGACTTTATAGTAATCACTGGTTTCTCCAGTGAAACTCTGTAGTAATCACTGGTTTGTTTCACGGTCATCGACCAAAATGATCAGCACTGCAGTCGTGTACTACATGAAGTTAGACTACTCGAACACAGCTTTATTTAATGTAAAAAGCTTAACTTGCAATAACCGCAGTATCTAGAAGTCGAAAACTATACAATAAAGTAGTTAAAAAAGTTCCCGGTTCCTGAAAATAATCGATTATTTTTACTTAATAAGTTGATACATTCCAAAACAGGCCTACCTATCCCTACATTTTTAAACTTCCCCAGATTTCCTTGCGCTTGCCACTATTGTGATGTAATGTCACTATATGTAATAAATTACTGAAGTTTGCTAAAATTGTATCTCTGAAAGTAAAGCAATTGTGCAAAACAATTTGCGTAGCGTAGACTTGAGACGTTGTTTTGAACGCTCTGAACTTGTACATATACCGCAGCGAAAGCTTTGTGGCATGAAGACACTGCGTTCGACCAATGATCTACGACGTAAATTTTTCTGGCGAGCCTACGTGCGTCGCAGATTTGCAGAAACTGTACAAGACTTGCTTTGCAAATTACGCTCTCTTCAGAAAATGTAAGCTTCGAATTCCGGGCCATGCAGATAATTAATCTGCCTTCGAATCGCCCTACTTTTCATTCTGGAATGGTTTTCAACTGTG
>JGI24159J19872_10005496_pt1 | contig 16401 bp, 12 predicted proteins | sample Ectturendosymbi4_FD_19872 | JGI IMG/M metagenome (IMG submission 19872) | reverse complement strand
TCTCGAGAACTGAACAACGTTACGTTAGCAGAACTGCCATCGAACTTAATAAGACAGACACTCGTTTTGACCTGTTCATTGCGCGTTGAATCACTACGCACCTTATTTGCAGTATGTGGATCTACTTCAGTCTCAACTGGCACTAGTAAATACCAAATTCTATCTATAAGAGTGGGACGTGTTGGAGCGCAGATGTAACGATCAGCATGAGAAGTGAGTATGTTTGATAACGTACGATAATAGTTAGAGGAAATTAACCTTTTATTCAAGTGATGTTTCCTTACTCTAGCATTGAACTGGGTTCTTTCAGAATCTACCTGACCGTGTTAGCATGATGACTTGTAGCTTTTTAGTGACTTACTATTTTAATTCATTACTATTTTAATTCATTGCAGATTTTACTTTTTTACATTTTTATTCTGTGAAACTGACGATGCTCATTTAAGCGAAATTAATATTCCCGTTTCAATAACTGTGGCCAGATTTTTGTGGAAGACTTCTGTGACCCTTCATATGTAACATTCATTCAAACGATAATTATTTGCCAACAGTGAGATTTATAAGCCTTTCTACAATTCTTGTGCCCAAGGAGTTTCTGGCAAAAATAAACAACCTGCCCAACCACCATGGCGTGGGGCCCAATGCAGTTGCATCGGTTGCATCGGCTTAAGGCCGGCCCTGTCACCAGCGTTATGAAAAACGCTGTGAATAACAAGAAGGTGATCCAAATGTAAATGTGTGCGCTACTGAAGAAAATGTAGAAGAGGAAAAATTAATATATCAGTTGCCTATTCGCTTTTGCCTTCTCACAGATGAATCCATTGAGTTATTGCCACCTCCGGATACATCAAACATTGAGAGGGCATGCCAGGATTTTTGCGAGAGCCTACTATCTGCAGCCAAACNATGTATCCCACGTGGCCGCCGGAAGTACTATGTGCCATGCTGGGACAAAGAGTGCGAGACCCTCTATCGCTCCTTTACCCAAGCCCCAGTGGGGACTGACTCTGATAGAGCCGCTTCGTCCCTACTTTCTCAGCTCGGGCAGAAGAAGCAGGAGCGATGGGAGGAAGCTGTCAATTCCATCAACTTCTCGCGCTCTAGCCGCAAGGCATGGAGAACCATCAACAAACTTACTGGCAGATCTGGATGCTCCTTTCACCAGTGCCACGTCTCGCCAAATTCCATAGCCTCGCAACTTGTGAAGAACGGGGCACACAAGACCGGGGATCGCGAGTCCACCAGGCTTGTCAACAAGGAGCTGTCCGACCTGTGGAAGATTCTAACACCCGAGGGTCACAGTATCTCTGAACCCTTTAGTCCGGAGGAGATTGCTACTGCCCACAGACGCCTGAAGCTAGGAAAGTTTCCGGGATTGGACTCCATCTTCGCAGAGTTCATACTCCACGCCAGGTTGGCTCTCAAATTTTGGATTTGTGACTTCCTCACTTCCTGCATGCGCCAACTCAAAATTCCAAAGATCTGGAGAAGAGCACTAATAGTTGCGATCCCTGAGCCAGAAAAGCCACCGGGGAACCCAAAGAGCTACCGTCCTATATCTCTGCTGTGTGTCCCCTTAAAAATCCTCGAGAGACTCATCTATGCTCGTGTCGATCCAATCATCGACCCATTGCTCCCTTAGGGAGCAGGCGGGCTTTTGACACGGGAGGTCGACCGTAGACCAGGTCACCCTGCTGACACAGGACATCGAGGATAGCTTTTCGGCTAAAAAGAAGGCCGGAGCTGTGTTTGCCGGCCTCACAGCAGCCTACGACAATGTATGGCACCGCGGCCTCACCTGCAAGCTGCTGTAATTGCTGCCTGATAGACACATGGTTCACATGATCATGGAGATGGTTAGCAATCACAGCTTCACTTTCATCACTGGAAACAGCAAAAAAAGCAGGTTATGACGCCTCAAGAACGGCGTCCCACAGGGATCTGTCCTGGCGCCCCTTCTCTTCAACACCTACATCTCTGACCTGCCAATCACCGTCTCTAGAAAGTATGCATATGCTGACGATTTTGCAATCATGCATGCTGATGGAGACTGGCAGGCAGTGGAAGGGGTGCTGACCAAGGACATGGCAACCACAGGTGAATACCTACAGACTTGGAAGCTAAAGCTCAGCACTACAAAAACGTTGTCGGCAGCCTTACATCTTAGCAACAAGAAAGCTAAGCGTGAGCTTAAAGTCAAATACAACAACGAAACCCTGCCCTTCTGCTCTGAGCCCAAATACCTCGGAGTAATGTTGGACAGGTCGCTCATGCATCTCCGACACCTTGAGTCACTTCGCAAGAAGTTGACATCACATGTAGAGCTCCAGAGGCAGCTTGCTGGCTACGGTTGGGGTGCTGGAGCAACAACTGTGCGAATAGCCACCTAGTCCTGGTCCATTCAACCGCAGAGTACTGCGCTCCTCTCTGGTGCCACAGTGCTCATACCCGCCTCATCGACCCCGCCATCAACGACGCCTTGCGAATTGTGACTGGATGCTTGCGTGCTACACCAGCGGACAACCTTCCAGGCAGCCATATAACCTGCTGAGCTTCGTCGCATCGGAGCCACACTGTCTCTAGCACGCCGTGCTGTGGAGCCTGGACATCTGCTCCACTCAGCACTCACCCGTCCATCGAGTGCAAACCCACGGCGCCTCAAATCGATACACCCATTTGTACCCGCCGCACAACATCTCATCAGTTCATCTGACAACAACAACATATGTGCGGCGCAGTGGGCGGATCACCAATGAAATGTGGAGTGGGCAGACAGTTCCACAAGACTCCGTATTTTCAACCCCGACATCGGCATCCCAACCCCCGTGTGACCCTCCCAAGAAGAGCCTGGGTCCGGCTCAACCGCCTCCGCACCGCTGTCGGACGTTTCCGCTCCTGCTTGTACAAATAGGGTATGGCCTCCTCTGCGCCCTGTGAATGTAGCGCAGAAGAACAAACCATCGACCATGTTGTCCTCCAATGTCCAATCCATCGACCTCCCCATGGACTACATGGTCTGACGGTTCTGAACGATGAGACAATCGAATGGCTGCTCAACATCTGCCCCGAGATCTAGTGCGNCCAAGCAGTGGTTTGAACGAGATGAGCATTGGTCTGGACTTGGATTGGACTGGATCCGGACTATGACGAATTTTGTCGAATTTGGATTGGATCCGGATTGTAAATTGCTTCATAAATTTGGGATCCGGACGGATTTGGACCGAATTAATAGAAAAGAATTGCGACGTTTTTGCCATTAAAAAGCTGTAGGCAGCACAGCAAGGTATTTCACTTGGTAAAACAATTGTATACGTACACAGTTCAGAAAAACATTGGATGGAGCAGGTTGTTTATAATTTTGGGGGCAAAAAAGGACACCAACAGTTTTGTTAAACAAGGCAATTTCGTGTTCCGTAGCATTGTCACCACAGATATCCAGAAGACTTTGGAGTCTACTAATACTGGGGCTGAACAGGATGGTGGACTATCTGTGGTATGTTCTGGACTGGTAGCTACTCTCTTCATCTCAGACCACCTTTACCTGGCCCTGAGCACCAATCCAATGAGCCATTTTTTTGGCTCAAAACTCTTTTGGAGACTAGACGATCATCCGTCTTTAGGGCCCTTTATTGACCTTTTAGCATATCTGGAACCAGATTTATGTCCCAACAACCCCGTTTTGCACAAAAATCCAAAAACTGCAAAAAAGCGTGAGTCTCCCACTGGCGGCTTGCGCGGTCGGCGATAACTCGCCGCGAGAATATGCTGGCGAACTATTCGAACCCTCGAAAGACTCGTGAAGTCTTGCAGTTTGCACTGAAAAAAAACTTTTGAGATTTGGGTTTGTGGATGTCGCCAAGGTTTGGGTATGTTTTACTATTTTTTGGTTATTCTTTCATGACGTCATCACCCGGGCAATGAGCCGAAATTGTGGCTCAAAGTTTGGTTGTATTCTAGGCTGTGATATAAGTCTTTAGAGGCCTAGATCGACTTCCTGGCGTTTCTGGTGCCAAAGTTATGGCCAAAAGACCGGAAAACTTGTACTAACCCCTAGGAATTTAGTGGGTATTCCCCTAATTCATTTTCCGGAAGGTTGGCCATAACTTTTGAACCAGAAACGATAGAAAGTCCATCAAACTCTCTAAAGACTCGGATTGCAGCCTAGAACCCATTTAAATTCAGCAAAGCTTTGAGCCACGAAATCGGCTCGATTGTTGAACATCCATGGGATGTTGACGTCATCCAATGTTTTGACAGACCTGTCAAAACATGTCAAAACATCCTGTGGTTATCAGACATGGGGTAATCGTAATCGTCAATCGTAATCGATTACAGTTTTTTGAGTAATGGTAATCGATTGAATTGACCAAAAATGAAATGTAATCGTACTCGAATGCATCGCCAAATTAATCGTAATCGACGATTACTTTCGCGATTAACTTGGAAATCTTCACCCTACATCACTGTGAACTGAATCGCGGTTGTGGTGGCTGGGTTTCCTCCTTTATCATCGTTTGTTATAGTTATGTTTCAGGGGAGGCTATTTGCCCGTCTGTTTGTGTTAAATCCAGGTAGTCCAGTGACAAATGCATGCGTATGTANCGAATTCGCGCTTTGTTCCAACTACTCTTGCTGTTGGCCGCCAGAAGTGACCTAGTGAGTCTCGTAGTGAAAAGTGAGACGTAGCNACAAAAAGAAGAGCTTTACTTAAAAACGGTTTGACACTTCGGCAACAGAATAGCATAGCGGGACATTACGAGGAGGGGTGTCGGTTTTATTTATATATTCAGAGTGAACTTATGAATGTCAGTGCTGGAGTAGGCTATGTATGTATTTAGTGCAGTAATTTATATACAATAAATTAACTTTTTATCAGAGGAATAAGGTACTTTAATCCAAGTCGAAAGTTCTTTTCCGCAACACTGATAACTAGCACGTCAACCGCGATCCACCAGATCCCGGTAAAAAAATCAACGAAACCAGCAAAGTTTTGCTGACCATTGACTTTTGGTTCAATAGACAGATGCGCAGCTACATTAGCTTCACTGTCTCACTGTCCATTTCATTTCAAATTAAAAGCTGCACAATGCTGGGCTGGCTTGTGTTGCGGACAATCGTAACCGGCAGTTTGAAGAAATAGTGAGCAATTTTGAAATTATTAACAAACGAATTTTCAGCGTTGCTGGATGAATGTTCAAGCCTGATTGATGTTGTTTGACCGATAAAATATTTAAAGCTTTGATGTTTATCAACTGTAACAAAGATTCTAAACATTGATCAATTTTGTTTACAGTTTAAAGTGTTTGTTGCAGTGGAGTAACTCACGGGAGGGAAGAAGGGCGATTTGACTCCCCTGGCCAGCTAATTGTAAAAACCAGGCCACCACCTAGCTTATATTTCGGTTTTAATATTCTTTTAATTGGTTTTCAGTAGGTTGTCTTTTTGCGTTTTTCGGAGTATTTTCCGTTGATTTGGTTCTATTATTGCTAGTAGAGGCATCCACACCCGGATTCACCATTATTTCTCAAGTTTTTTTTCCGAGTGTTTACTGGTAGGTCACCTACAGAGGCTAGTGTGCCTCTTTCAGCTAAGTTTCCCCTTTTGCTCAAACCTCTAATTACGCCACTGGTTTGCTGACTGCACGAACATCTCAGTGAACAGTTGATGGGATTTTTTCCGGTGCTTGATCCTTACAGATTAGTAAGTTCGTTTATTGCGTTCATTCATATCGTATGTTGTCTGAAAATGTACATACATCAAGCCATACAAATGGGGTTTGTTTACCTTCTGAAGATGTTTCAAAACAAATCGTATTCGCGATTGTAATCGTGATTACTTTCAATGTAATCGTAATCGATTACATTGTGATTTTGTTTATTCGTAATCGAGCAGGCGGCAAGTAATCGTAATCTTTTGTGCTGTAATCGCCCCATGTCTGGTGGTTATGTAAACATGGCCAAAAAGGCCGACAACCCACGCTGACAATTTTTTTCTCAGTCTGAACTACAATACTTCACGAGTCTTTAGAGGGTTTTAACAGCTCTCTAGCTCAAGCTGCTGGCGAGTGATGGCCATTTAGAAAAGGGGTGAAATCCACCCCAGGTTGGGGTTTGTTGGTGCAGACATTTTCACAAATTTTTGTTTTTGATCCATAGTTTTGGCTACAGATATGCTAGAAAGCAATTTAAGGGCTCTAAAGACGCGGATTTTGGCCTAGTTTCCACAAAAAACTTGAGCCAAAAACAAAACTCAGTGGATTGACTCTCAGGCCCGGGTAAGGTTGGCAAAAATGAGGCAAAAATACCTCCACTTGCGACGCCCCCCACAGAGAACCCCAAATCCAAAACGAAAAACGTTTTTTTTCAAAGTGAACCAGAAAACTTGCCGAATCTGAAGATGGTTTGAACAACTCTCTATTTCTATCGGTTGGGACGTTATGACTGAACAAAGTCAAAGCCACTATAGTGGCTTTGCGGTCCTTAAAGGATTGGAAACTGACAACTTTGGCATTTATGGTTTTTGATTGTCCTCATCGAATTGAACTAAACAGCACCATGATATATGACCCAAGACTTAGATCGAAATCAGTGCATCCATGGGCGTCCGCAGAAATTTTGTCGGTGGGGCAACGTCGAAATTTTGCTTACTCTCTTCAGGTTGCTGATGATGCAATGCAAATGGACGTTTACAAAACGCTTTACCCTTTATACCCCATTAATCTTTGTTGGTTGAACCTCAGTTCTCAATCTTTTGTCAAATAAAATATTTTCTACATGCCTCACTGAAGGATGATGATGATATTCAGAGACAAGTGAAATCGCTGTTGTGCAACACACAAACTCAGAGGCACTTTAGATCAATGCTCTCCTGCAGTAAAAACCACTTTATTTCGTGCCCATTGCATGCCCAATATATGCTTGCTCACTGTGGAGTAAATACACACAGGCTAATATGAAGCGCTTCCGCGCTGCATACAATAAAACCTACAGATTTATGCATTAGTCTACATACCCAGAAATATAACTGTTCGCCCACACCAAGTTAGCAATCGTGTCACGACTTTTGAAGCCTTATTGAGAAATAATATTTATCGCTTCTTGCAACGTTTTGCATCTCCATCCAACTTTTTCATCCGATCTCTTCAAATGTCTGATGCTTTTTACGAATCTACGTTTTTGCTCACTTATTTAACACTCATGTGTAACGGTGTCCAACTGATATAATTATTGATGCGTTGTATCAGTGTACGCGACTCATCAATATTGTTTTTGCATAACAACGAAAAGCTCCAGTGCGCTGCTTTAAAAATCAGAAAACGTAATTTGCTGCTTCAAAACTTAGGAATTTTGTTTGGCTGTCGTTCTCATGATAAATGCGTTGTTAAGCATTTGAAACCTTGATCGGAACAGTTTGCATGTATCTGTGCGCCAATGTGCACCCCATCAGACTTACCTTTTACCAGAACCGTCGCCAGAAAGTTTTCAATAGGGGTCTTTGCGTTTTTGTGGGGGGCTTGGGGTTTGTGCAGGGGGCTTGACACTCTAAAAATTGGCAAAACGCAACTGATTTATAGTGTTTCATGTTTAAATTTGGGGGCTTGGAGCATTTTTGGGGGGTTTAAGCCCCCAAAATCTCCCCATGGTGACGGGACTGCCTTTTACTTCTTTCTCCTGTTATCGGTTAGCTTTTTATCTCAAAGTTATGATGTAAGAATGCCTTCATTTCTCTCACACTACTGGATCCCTGTATTATGGTGGGTGGGTGTATGACGCTACAGTTGGGGTGATGTTAAAAATGTTTTTGCTCCTATCGATGTGGTCATGCGCAAACACCTATTCTGTAACGAGTTATAGTTAACCATTTTCTGTGCTCATGCCTTATATAGACGTAGATCGTATGGTTACAATAAACTATCCTTATTACAATTAATATTGAACAAAAACTGCCCAAATTCTGCAAAATCTTATTCATTAAACGATTTACTTTTTACAATCGACCCACTACCAATTGTGTTACTTACAGTAAACTTATTTATGAAAAATTCGAAAATTAAACGTGGGGAGCCAAGTTCCCCCAGAAATAAAAGTGGGGGACCTAGGCACATGCGGCCCCCCGGTTCCGCCACCTATGGCACAGACGGTCTGCCAGAGGAGTTATTTAAATATAGCCCCCATGCCTCACGGCGTTTTATCACCAAGGTTTGGCTCGCTGAGACATTTTTACAAAATGTCCAAACATCTTATTGACAAACGCAGTTAGCTTGGGGACAAAAATTGAACTTTTTTTCCTGCTGTGACGCATGATTATGGCGCAGAATTTTTGTTTTACTGTGTCTCCTAGTGGCATTTGCTATGTTTTCGGGATCATGTGTCCCGCCTAACATTGAAGCAGAGCTGAGTCTTTGCTTGTCACGGAAGGGCCAGCAGCGCACAATAAATTGGACATATTCGTGGTTTAATGTAGTAGGCCTATTCAAAGATGATCGGATAGTGGATTTTTACTATCCAATCCTATCCTGTTTTTGAAAAATGATATCCGTATCCGATCCGAATCCTGTTTTGATTGAAATCATACTATCCGTATCCGAAAACTATCCGAAAGTGCATTATGATGCACAACATGTATTTTTGTGCTGTTTTCATTTTGCCTTGTTAGGCAAAATATCTGCTAGAGTTATTTTGCCTTTAACTGAACACGACTGGTTCAAGTAGTCACATGATAAGTTTGGAACGCATGTCCTTCCTAGTTGACCATGACATCTGTAACAGTTCAGTCCCGTGCATTGATGAGTGTTGTCGTGGTTTCAGGGCTGGCAAGCATTAACAGATTCTTGTTTGCATCATGTGAACTGTAGGCTAAATCCTAGCTCGAAACCGTAAACCCCTAAACCTACAACCTCACCCTAAAGCTTTATCATCAGCCCTGATCCTCAACCCTAGCCGCAAATTCTTAAACCCCAACCAACTGTCTCTTTGACCAATTGTGTTCAAATTAAGGCAAAATAGTCCCAGCACAGGTTTTGCATCATGAAGCAGAGTAGTAGACACTACCTGAGTGCGTTGCACCACTTTGGATCCTGTCATGTTTATAAACAGAAAGCTTGACATACCTTGCAAGCTTGACATACATATCGCATAACCTAAGTACTTTTCAAAGTCAATTTCATCAAAAAGCAAGATCAAGTTTTACCACACAGTCCCGTCGCCATGGAAAGACTTTGGTGGGCTTACTCCCCAATCGAACCTCCAAGAACCTCTAAATTGAAATATGAAGCACTATGAAACAGTGGTGCTTGTTCAAATTTTAGAATGTCAAGCACCTCTGTACAAATGGAAAGCCGCCCTTCTGAAGACTTTCTGGCGACGGTTCTGTTGCCACACCAAGCTTTTCATTAGTCATTGGTTTAGTAACAATGGTTAGATTTTAACACCATCCATGATTTTGCATTCATAATTTCATATATTAACCCTACCCATTGTTGCACTTCACCAAACCTAACTACCAAGCAATGCTAGTCTATAAACTAAAACAGCATTCAAAACAACAAACTGGCCTAAACTATGTCATATATATTGAAATGACTGACTTGAAATTCAGTCTAGCAAGTCAGTGTCACAAAACAACAATTTTGCATATCATTTTTTAAAAAGAAAAAAGCTATCTGGCCTGGTATCGTCTAACAACCAGTCAACGCAGGCTCACGAAGATGAAGACTGCTGGGCCTAGTGTAGAGTGCAGAGCACATTAAAACAGCTAGACTGCTCTAGCTAGTCCAGACTACAGATCACAATGGGCCTCCACTAGCTAGCCGTAGTCCAGGTACGTAGCAGACAACTTCCTTAAATGTGCATTGAAAGAGCCCTCTATCTTGCTACACCAGCAACAGATTCATGCTGACAAATGTGGCACGTCCAATTAGCAGATTAAGAGGGGGGATAGGATTACACTACGGTACAGAGATAACACCATAGGCAGACTCGGAGTCACGGCACAGAAGGCTGAAAAGATGCTTCTGAAGATAGTAAATGAATGATTGTGCAATGTGCAACATTTTCCAAAAAAGTCTGAATCCTCGAGATATCGATAAAAGCGTTTCGGATACCCTTATCCGTATCCGCTTCCCGTTTGAAAACAGTTTTTGGATATCGGTGTCCTGTTGCAAACTCACTACCCTGCCGGATATCCAACCGGCAATCCGGATAGCGATCATCTCTGATAGTAGGTGTGGCGGCAGGTAGATGGCCCACATGTAAATAAATGGTCACCGCTAGATGGTGTCCATAAGTTACAAGTCACTGTGATAGTCACCACATGCGAATTATCGCAGTTCACTTATCCCTATTTAATGATAGTGCAACCTAGTAGTATTAGAGCGAACTCAGTGAGGTAGCTCTATTGCTGCTGGTTGCTTTCCTGTTAGTTGATGCCCCGAATTGCCATCTTTCTCTTGTGCTTGCCTCAGTCGTTCAAAGCGATGCAGTCAACTGCAATATAAGCTATTTACATATCGTGATCATGGCAGTTGGCCTCAAACTTTTACTTTGGATATTTTGAACTTTGCAGAGATGAATAGATTTATTTTTTCAACTTATAATTCGATCCAACAATATTATATCAAAATCCCATCCAAATTCGAAAACTAAATCTTGCTTAAATCCAAAATACTATCTGTGATATTAGGGTAAGCCAGTGGTTGTCGACCTGGAGTTCGGGAATCATTTACGAGGGGTTGCGAGTAGATATGTTATGTACACATACACAGCTGTATTACAATTGCTTCAATTGAGTTCTAGACGGGGGTCGTTGGGTTATAGCGGGGTGCTATAAGGGTTGCGGTACATAAATATTGAAGATCACTGGGCTAGTCCTCTATGTAATCCAGCGGAAAGATTAAAAACAAATGAACATTTTTCACACTCTACTCTTTGGCACATGCTCACAACACGATCTCTGATCAGAAATCTCACTTTGGTGGTGCCAAAAGAGAGCTGGCTGAATTGCCCGCTGAAAACAAAATTCTGAAATAATTTTTGAATTCCCGTCGAAAGAATTCAGTCTGCATTTACATGGTTTACCTTTAGTNTCTTCTAAGGTTGCCAGACGTCCTTGAGCGCCAAGGACTTTTCTTCATTTGCTATCGAAACTAATTTTGTCCTTGATCCTTGAAAAAAAATTGTTGTTCTTGAATATTTTCCGGCGTCCTTGTAAGTTCTTGAACAGTTGTGAAATTGTTCATTACTGAACTACTGATCCATTGAACATTCAAAAATCAAGATTAAGCAACATAATTGAACAGACTAACGTGTGAATTTGTTCCATGTTCAACAGTTCTATAGCAAAAAGTAGTGTTGAGTTCGCGTTGCATCATCAACATGAAACGTCTCATGACTCTGAAACACAAACAGAGGAAGACCTTAAGCAAGTCAGTAAAGCGGCTTGGAGGCTTGTCAACGGTTTCATGGAATAGCAACGGTTGGTGCGAATACTGGAACACCAAAAGTCGCATCACCTAATGTACTGAATTCCAAGAGAATGAAGTTGGAACAAAGTGGCAACTAAAAACACTCAGTTTACAAGAACGTTGTATTGTGTATTTATTCGAACTATTGTGTATTTGTATTTCCACCTTATTGTAAGTCACGCCTAGGAAGAGAGTAACCCCCAAGATTACAGAAACCATTTGCGTTAACATTCTATACGAAATTATAAGTAATATTCCTGATTTCGACGGATAAAAATGGACGACAACAGAAAACCTTCCGGATTACGGCGAAAACGGAAAACGGAACTACTGGTATCTCCGGAAAACCATTCTCGAACGTGATTCGTCGAAAACGAGAGTGACGTTTCGAGACGAGAAGATCAGCCAATGAGAGTCGAGGAGACTGGAGCGGCGCTGGGTATAAATACTCGAACATTCGCCAGGTTCAAGCAGTCTTCATCTGACCACCAGAGGAGAAGCAGCAAATTAAGCAGTGGACGTACCAAGCTTATCTTCAAAACCAGCAGTGGACGTACCAAGCTAGCTTAGTCCAAGTGGGACTAGATTACTGAAAGAGATTCGTAGTTTCATGGCTTATTTTAACCCTGATGTTTTGGGATAGTATTGGTTACTCTCTCTCTCTCTCTCTCTCTTGAAAGAATTGAACTCTTGTTAAACCCCTGTTGCTTGCAGTAACGTTTGTTACGTGCTTTAATCTATGATACTTGCATTAACCCCTGTTGTTTCGAAATAGTTTCTGACAGATGTGAAAGTAATTGCGCAGTGCTTAAAGTTGCCTTAGTAAAACCATGAGTGAATACACATTTGTTTGATGTTAAAACTGAGCGTAAAGTCGAACGATAAAGAGCAGGTCCGCGTTTCTTAATTGTAAATTTGGGCGTGTCTAGGACATGTTCCTACTAAATTAACCAGTTCTCTTGGGGAACTGTTCCGAAAAGCAAATCGAAATGCTACAGTAGACTACCCATTGTTACGCAGGAATGTTGGTTTGAAAAAATGTGAAACACCGCTATATCTAACCTGTGTTCACAGCAGGCATGAATTAAAATTTCAATAATCACAAAACAAGAAAATGTCCTTGAAAAAATTACAAGTGATTTGGCAACCCTAGTTTCTTCCGATAAGGCTCCTGAACAGAGTAAACACGTTATGTGTTTGTTTCTCGTCAACTCTTTGCGATTTCCTGAGTCTGATCTCGCCAAAGTGTTGTTTGCCAACATTCATCGTCTACCAGTCTTCCATCTCAACAAAAAGGAAGCTAAACGTGAGCTTAATATCAACTTCAACAACGAAACCCTGCCCTTCTGCTCCGAGCCCAAATACCTCGGAGTAACGTTGGACAGGTCGCTCACGCACCGCCGACACCTTGAGTCACTTCCAGTGTTGCCAACCTTGCGGTTTTCCCGCGAATTTGGGCTTGTTTTATTGTGGATTTGCGGGTTTTTCGAAGGCTTGCGGCCTGCTTGTTTTTGGGCTTGTTTTGATTAAAATTTGCTTGTTTTTGGGCTTGTTTTTTGCAAGTTTCTGTATTGCAGATTGCTTTTTCATCAAATTTCATGGCCATTTTGCTCTTTCAATTTACTGCAAAACGAAATTTGGGCGTGTTTTTGTGTAAATGTGCTCAGTTTGGGCTTGTTTTTTCGAATTCGCTTCCCTGTTTTTGTATTTAACAAACCTGCTGGTTCTTTTACGGAATCGGAGTGTCTAGGGATTCTGTTTGCTGCGTCCCCATCTCGGCGGAGATGCCTCAACGTGGTGTAGAGGTGAACTCATGTGGAGAGCTAGCAGTTCCTAGCAATTCCTGAGGCTAATGGACACACGTGAAGTCCCCAACGCTGACCTATACGTCGGCGGATGAGGGCAGTGCCTGGCGGGCAGGCACTTCAGAGGCGGGACTTGACAGACTAAGTACCCGGCAACCCTCTGCAACCAACCTTATGGAAATCGCACGTCTTGGTGCACCAAGCCGCGGTGGACATGCTGATGGCCAAGTGCATGTGAGAGGACCTCGCGCAGCCACGACCACCCTAAACAACTTCTGAGCGATTGGCATTCGTCTCCAAGTTTTGGACACCCCCAAAGCCCAACGGCAATGGCACCGCTGGTAACAGGGGCAGGCTCGGTAAAGCTGGAAGCCTCTAGCTCGTGACCACACATTGGTGACGGATCAAAGATGATCGTCTCCCAATGAACTCTGCGGTGACACTGGATTTTGGTAGCTGGATCCGTGACTGGGCTGGCCTATTTAGGATTCCCGCAGCCCACCCCTTATGGGAAGGCCCCTTGAAAAGGCGGGGCAAACATCGGACACCGCAAACCTATCTGGCCAGTTTCCCACGGCTGGTGGTTACTCTACTAGCAGTCGACCTTCACATGATTATCACCAAAGTTTACTCATCCTCCAACCACTATCTAATCACACAACTTTTACAAAACCCCTCAACCTGGCTGCTTGGAACGTGCACACACCACAAGACACGAGCAACAGCGAGAGCCCAGAACGCCATACAGCTTTGGTATGCAAAGAACTTGCCCGCTTCAACATTCATGCAGCAGCTCTAAGCAAGACCAGACTAGCTGACGATGGGAACATCAGGGACGTTAAATCAAACTACACCACCTTCTGGAAAGGGAAAGGCACAGANGACCTGCGCATCCATGGCGCAGGCTTTGCCATCGGATCCCAGCTTGTTGACCAACACAGCCTTGTCCCAACCATAATCAATGAGCGAATAATGACTGTCCGAATCCCGCTCATCCAGAAAAGCTTCCTCACCCTGATATCGGTGTATGCCCCTACACTAACATCTGAAGATGAAGACAAGACCGCATTCTACAACCAACTCACCTGCACCATTTTGAATGTCCCAGGTTCTGACAAGCTCGTCGTGCTGGGTGACTTCAATGCAAGAGTTGGCAGAGATCACCGCCTGTGGAAAGGTATCATAGGCCACCATGGCATTGGAAAATGCAACGCAAATGGACAGCTATTACTGGGCCTATGTGCTGAACACACCCTCATTGTAACAAATACCCTTTTTCAACTTCCTAATCGCCAGAAAACGACTTGGAAACACCTCCGCTCTAAACAGTGGCACATACTCGACTATGTCCTCACAAGAGCAAGAGACAGAAGAGACGTGCGTATCACACGATCCATGCTTGGAGCAGATGACTTTTGGACAGACCATCGCCTCCTCATCTCTCGTGTCAATATCTAGATTCGCCGACCACCTAAGCGAATCTCAGCAAACATTCCTCATTGCCGATTCGACTGTGATATGCTTCGGGACCCCAGACATCGCAATCCTTTGGAGAAGCCGTTGAAAAGAATCTAAATAAACTGGACCTACCAACCAATGCCTCAGTTGAAGACCGATGGATCACTCTTCATAACGTAATGTCTGCTGCTGCTAAAGAAACAGTTGGTTTCAAACACAAGAAAAACCAAGATTGGTTTGATGAGAACGACAAAACGATCACCAGCCTCATCGAAGTTAAGCACCACGCACGCCTTGCTATTGAAAATAACCCCTCTGCAGAGAACAACACGGAACTATCAGCAGGCAAATGCAGCATGCCAGAGAGGGATTCCCGAGGTCCAAAGTACTTGGTGACAGCAGAAATCAGAAAACCTACAAAATCATACTGACCAACGGGATATGCGTCGCTTTTATGCTGCAACAAAGGAGATCTTTGGACCCACTAGGTCATCAGTTGGCAGCCTAAAAAATGCAGATGACTCCACCGTCTCGGATACCCAAGGAATCCTTGACCGCTGGAAGTCCCATTTTGAGGGTCTATTAAACAATCACCTTTGCACCCCTAATGATCTTCTCCACAACACCCCGCAACACCCTAATCGCCATTGGATGTCTGCACCACCTTCATTACAAGAGCTAAACAACGCTATCAAGCACATGAAAACAGCAAAGGGACTAGATAACATTCCGCTGGAGTTTTTTCTTCATGCAAGACCAAAGCTGAAAAAACACTTAATGCAGCTGCTCCTTAAAGTATGGGAAACTAAGACTGTCCCAAGTGACTTTAGATATGCAAACATAGCCACAATCTTTAAGAAAGCAGATAAAAAGAACTGCAGTAACTACCGCGGCATCTCACTCCTGAGCATTGCAAGCAAAATCTTTGCTCGCATTCTCCTGCATCAACTTCTCACACCGACCGAGGATGTACTTCCTGAGTCACAATGTGGCTTTAGACCAGTGTTTCTCAAAGAGGGCGGAATCGCCCCCATGGGGGCGATTTTAACGGGCAAGGGGGCGAAAAAAACAAAGGGGCGATAGGGGGGCGAAAAATCACCAAGGGGGCGAAAATGCTCAACCACTACTTAATGATTGAGTTAGCTTCAGTGTCCTACTATTATTGTTAAATCCTTGCAAATTTTAATTTACCATGACAGTCGTTGGAGGTTGTTGCTAAAACATTTTATCTGTTGAATTTTTTCTCTGGATCGTCTGTGTGTCCGGCTATAGTGTGGATTATTTCAGGGCTGCGGAGCCGTCGTAAAAATGTCACAGCTCCGGCACTGGAGCTCTTCTTTTCATGAACATGGCTCCAGCTCCGGGGCTCTTGGTTTTCATAAGTGTGGCTCCGGCTCCGGAGCTCTCTTTTTTCGTGGATCCGGATCCAGCTCCGGTTTTTATTCGTTTTCACACATTAATATTTTAATTGTCTTGGTGTGCCTCAAGTGGAATAGAAAATTAATGAAATAAAGTGCACAAAACCAGGAGAATATACCAAACATTCTGTGTAATTTGGTCTGGTAGTTCTTACAAGCAGCGCTGTTACTATTGTGGCGTAGCGTCACAATGTGGATGAATCTATTGGAGTTTGATACTTAGAGATGTTGTTTACGAGCCACTGCAAACGCTTCGTGA
>JGI24159J19872_10005493_pt1 | contig 16405 bp, 12 predicted proteins | sample Ectturendosymbi4_FD_19872 | JGI IMG/M metagenome (IMG submission 19872) | reverse complement strand
TAGCACTAAACAGAATTGGAGCACAGAAGCAAAAATTAAAAGAAGTGTTTCTCGGACGATATGACATTGAAAAGACATATATTACACTGTTTTTTTGGTCATAGACGAAATATTTATAAAATGACCGAAAAAAATTAAGTCATTTCGGTCAGAATGTCTGAAAGTATAGGCTAATGAACACTGTTACAGCGAGTTTTGATACAACTATGAGACACATGACTGAAATGTTTCAGTGACCCAGGCTTTTTAAAGGTGTTTCAGGGACCCGACTCGGGTCCCTAGAATTGCAAATAGGGTCCCTAGAATCAGAGGAAATTATCATCGGGTCTGTAGAATCAGAGAAAATCGGGTCCCTACAGCTCCATACCGGGTGCCTAATGTTTTCCTTAAAAAAAGCCTGCTGACCTAAATATTGCAGCCAAAAATGACCGAAATGTCTCAGCGAAAAAAACAGGTATTGCAGCATGACTTGATCCAGCAATGATTTTTTGTATGTTGGGCAAAAGACTAGGAATGATTTACTTCTGAAATCTTTAGGAGTATTCTTCCAGAGCAGTGGTCTTCAACCTTTTCATGAAGCGACCCATTTTGCAACCCAATTTAGCTTAACGACCCCCTTCTGAAAATTTCCAATCAGGCATATATAATGCAATTGTGTTTGCACAATAGAAAATCACAATGACTAAAAAATAACTTACGATATCACTATGTGGCACAAAGACTCATTTATTAAATTCATACATATGGCAGAATTAGTGAGAGAGACCCGTGCCGTATGCAAATCACTTCACAGAACAACTCATTGAGAACTAGAATAACTCCCAAGTTAGCTATCGCATTCAGATATCTAATTTACAAACACAACACACTCTTACGTCACGAAGTTATTCGTGCGTTGCCAAACGCAACAGTACTGTAATGGTCATCATCGCACTCAAAACTTTGTGATGGTCATAATCACACTTAAAACAATTTTGAATGAAAAATAGGCTATCATTTTTGCCATGTGATCCTATTATTTTGGTTACAACTAAAAGTGGTTCCATATATGAAATATAAAGTATAGAAGAAATTATGACTATTTTATCAGAAGCTCTCGCGACACCTAGGAAAAAGGCAAACGACCCCCACGCGGGTTGCGAGCCCCATTTTGAAAACTGCTGTTTCAGAGTCTTGGACCTGTGTATTGTGTAGATCTTCGTGTTAGAGATTTTTTAGATGAAGCTGTAGTGAGATTGTTATTAGTAGCTATTCTAGTAGGATAATCATGCCTTTCGCGAATATGAGAATAACAGCAGGAGATGAAACCTGTAAAGCAATTGTGGACTATTTTGTACATAAATTTTTCTATTTCATATTCATATATTTGATTAATTTGAAGTATTCTACATGAGTGATATAAATCTAGCATGGAGATGTGAGCAGCTTTGGATATTTTTACACATACAGCGTATCGAACGGTGATGAAGTGCCTTCAGATGAGTCAAATACGTTGCAGAGACTTTATACCAGGTCAAGATTGCATAGCGGTGATGAGGAAAAAAAGAACATAAATATCCTAGTAGACTTTTCGTAATATATTGTTATCAGAAGTCGGCTGAAGCTTGCAGAGGGCGTGGCATCGTTGAGCTGCTTTCTTTTCAACTGAAGCAACCTGTTCTTTCCGTGTTAGATTGGAATCGATTATGGTGCCTGAGTATTTAGTAGGGCTAACTTGCTCTAATGGAACATTGTTGTAATTTATGTTGAGAGTTTGGGTGGGTTAGGATTGTTGAATAAAACAGTTTTTGTTTTATACCGATTTTATGTAAGTTTATTCTTTTGCAACCAACTGAATACTCTGTTTAATTCGATATTAGTTTTTTTTCTCCAAATTAGTAGGATCGTTATCAGAAACAAGTAATGCTGTATCATCAGCAAAAAAATTACAAAAAAAATTGGAAGACTGGAGGAGATCATTAATATACAACAAAAATAGCGCAGGACCAAGAATCGAATCTTGCGACACACTACAAGTGATTTGCATCTTTGTCAGATTAATTCTGTAAATATGATGTAAAAAGTCTGAAGCCACAGCACGAATTCCATAATGGTTGATTTTGTCTAGTAATATTTTATGATTTACAGTATCAAATGCTTTTTTGAAATCAAGAAAAATGCCACATGTGTATTGTCCATAGAAATTTAGATGTAATATATAGTTATGAAGTTGGTTTGAAACCAGAAATGTGAAAAGCCCAGAACGAAAGCCACATTGTTGGTTTGTAATTATGTTGTTAGTACTGTATCTAGGAAGCTGACCAAGTTTGTATGTATCAGTTTTTCAAATATTTTGGAAAAGTGTGATAAAATTGATATTGATCTATAATTGGAAGCGATATCTTAAAAACTGGACCAGACTTAAAAACTGGAATAACCTTCGCAAGTTTAAATTTATCAGGAAAGACTCCGTTTTGAACGCAGTGATTAAATATATCTGCTAAGTAAGTACATATGATATTTTTACTCAGTTTCACTAATATGAAAGGAATATCATAAGGGTCGGTAGACTCTTTGTCATCGAGTGAATTGATAAGCTTCAGTATTTCGTCTGAACAAGTTGTAGTCATGAACATTGGAAGAACAGGTTTGTGGAGAATTAGGTGAATAAGAATCAACTGCAGTGGGAGGCAAGTGATAAACCAACTGATGTAAAAAATTGATATAAAACTTGGGCAACACATTGGTTGGGTGTAAGGGAAGAAGCATCAGGAACAGTTTTTGGAATAACTGATATGGATTTGTCAACAGAGTTTTTTACCAATTACTTTATTGATCGTTTTCCAAGTTGTTCTTGGGGTATTGGAGTTCTCAAACAGCTGGATTTTGTAATACTTGAGTTTAGCTTTCCTTTTCAAGTGAGTCAAGATCTTGTTAATTTTTTTTGTATTTTGAAACTCACCAGCAATGCCGCCATTTATAGCCGTTCTATAAAGTTTGTTTGCAATTATGTTATAATGTTTTAACTCCACGTATTTTATGCAACTGAGGATGCGTGAATTACGTGGAATCGATTTCGTATCAAAGCAACTTGCTGATTGATACGACTGCGTAGTCTTTTTGTAGTCTTACTGCCAGAATTTTGTATTTTTGCTTCTGTTTTGCCGCGGTTACCACTTTGAATGCGACTTGTGATTTTGTTTAGGAGGCGACCAAGCTCACTATACAGCGACGAAGCTGTGCGAACACCTGGAAAAAGAATAAGTAAGTCTGTTTGCAATTGCCCCTGTCCTTTCGTATTCACGTCTCACATGAAGCTTTACTCCTTTATTTTTTTAAACGCCATGGAAGTTATATTCGATGATTGCTCTGTACTCCTGCTAACACGTTTTTGTGAGATGATAGCATCTATTATGACATGAAGATATGAATTGTCACCGATTGGATAAACTGGAAAATTATGCTGCTGCGGTTCATATCAAGGTTTAGCTAATAACGTTCTTACTTTCTTTATCGGATGTGGCGAGCAAAAAAACGTTCTTCGAAGATCTATAAATGGTGTTTGTCGCGATTGTGCCTCTCTTTGTATTCAAAAGGTGTTTCGAAGTGAACAAACTCCTTACGGTTTCTTTTTCGAACCCCCAAATTGTTAATATTTAACAGTTGCGTCTTCTAATAACAACAAACAAGCATCTAAAAGTCTGGTGGAACTCGTTCTAATTATCATCCAAACGTGAGTCGCTGGCTGAAAAGATAAACTTGTTGCAGTAAACAGACATAAGAGGGGCAGCCCAATATCATTGGTGCATTCGGTGTGATGTCTACCCATTACTGAAATGGCCCACTAATTCGGATCTAACCTGAAAAGCCTGAACATGGATTGGGTTCAACTCGAACAGCGCAACGAGTTTTGAATCTTATTGGGTATAAAACACATGGCTTCCGAGTCTGATAAGCACGGAGTCAAGTTGTCAACTGTTAACGAGTTTCCTTGGTTCACCTTTTTTGAATTCCGAAAAGCGTCTCTTTAGCGTGGTAACGTGATCATATGAGACTTCTCACTATTATTAAATTAAATCAATCCTTCTTGCACCAAAAGTACGAATGTAAAAATCAAAAGATTTTCATCATGATACGTCATCAAAATTGCTCGCGAAATGTGACAACAGGTTCCAGTCGTGATCAACCTCTTCCTTGATGTCTGCAGCGCCCGACAAAGACTCGAAAGCAGTTAACGCCAGTTGTCACTGTTGTCCAGCCCGATTATTGACTGAGTTGGCGCTATCTCTGCCCATAAAACTTTCAGTGCGTTGGTGTTTTGCCCGTGCTGTGTGCGACCAGATACTAATTCTTTCAGCCTGGCACGAAGCGATGGAGAGTCGTCCACCTCTCCGCATCGACATGTCTGGTCCCAGTCCCACCACCTACTCGCCACGAAACAAACCTCTGTACGAAACAAACGCCCCTGCGTTTTCGTTTGGAAGGAAGGAAACAGAAAAAGGTTAGAGAGCGTCCAAATGCTTGATTGTTCAACACTTCAAAGCCGCTCCGGCGCGATGTGGACCCCTCCCCTAAAATCAGAACCAGACTTTCGGCGAAACAACCCCGTGGAAGTGAAATGTTTTGGGGGTGGCAGTGAAATTTTGCTCAAATGTGTATGGAAACTGTGGAAAAAGACTAAAACATTCATTAATTTCTGGCATGTGCTTATCTAAACCTCAAATTAATCAAAAACTTCAAGATCTTTCTAAATTCACAAACCTTCAAAAACGCTATACTTGTGTGAAATCTATGTTCATACACCAGTGCGGCTGCCACGGTTGGAGGGCGTTTGTCGTTGCATTGCCGCAGCTGCTTGGTATTTTCTTGAGTATTTAACATTGCTTCTGTAAAACGTTGTGTAAAACACGTTTTTAAAGTTTTATGTGAAAAAAACTTTGTCCAAAAATACATATGCAAAATACTAAGCGCTAAAAGACTTTGGTTTTATACACGGATCTTTTTAATATAATGTAAACTAGTGCTTCTTCTTAATCACTATTTTGTCATATCATTATACTTTTGAGTTTTCTGTAAAAGATCCTTCGCATTATTTCTGGATGGAATGCCTGAAATGTATAAAAGTACAGTGTAACTCACAATGAGTGAAATTTTATGAAATTTTTTTATTCGAATGCTTCGGGTTCTCATTTTGACAAAAAATCTACATGTAAAGTTTTTCTGGCGGAATAAGTGCTTCTGATTCAACTACAACGTTGCCACTATGACTGCTGTCAAAATTCGCAAGCATTAGATGAATGTGTGGGATTCGTGATTGCAACGCTTTCACACAATACGGATTTTTTGTTGACGACAGATGGCAGCGGGCAAAGGGCATGGTCGAAGTTATGGATTCGATGTGATAGTCCATTCCTGCACAAAACGGAATACGAGCGGCATTGGCCGACGCCCTCGCATTATCAGCACAGGTCTCTGCTCGGACCCAAGCAAACCAACTTGAATCACGGATTTCCAAGCCATAGCATAGGTACACTTCTCTGGAAGCTTTCTTTTTGTATTAGAGGTGGGGTGGGTGCGCTCGTACTGCTGTAGTTTTGAATTGGTCTGCTGGGCTAGCTATTGGCAGCGTAACGAGTTCTTGCATGTTTGTTGTTTCCCTTTTATGGTCTCATCGCTTTTTCTGGTCTCATATTCTCTAACAAGATCAAGGGAGTAAAAACGAGGAAATCACCGTCTGGGGCAGACAAGCGACTACAGTATATTGCTACCTGTCGCGAACAAATCGCGCTGCTCTGGGTGATTAGTTTCCAGTGTTTCTGAAATTTTTACTGCGTAGCCTACTGTCTTCTCCGCGAATGTGTATATGCGTTTTGTCGTTGATGCGATTCGAGCGAAAACCATCCTTTACATAGTTTGCAGATGCCGCCTTGTCGCGAAATTCGCGCCATATGGTCTTTGTTTCACTGCTTGCTGCTCATTAATCACTTGTCCCCAGAGGTTGCAGTATTAAATATTATTGTTATTTTATCGTGCAGGAATGTTTGACCCCGCTTTCGTTAAAGACAAATTTATCTCATAATACAAAGATAAAAAATGCATCTAAAAACAGTAAAGTAGATGGACAGCAGCTCCCAAAGCTAGCTGGGAATCGCACAATTGTCATGTAAATCTGCAATGGTGTCATATGCAGATATTGTCGATTTCATACCCTAAGCCTTGTGATTTCGGTACCGGTATTGGTGAAAATTATACTTCGTAACATAAACTGGAAGCTAAAAGGAAATATAAGGGAGCCGTTGGGAGATTTCCTTTCCCTAAACAGTCATCACGTAGTTGCAAATATCACTGCTCTTCAAAGAAATCCTTCCGTCACTTGGCTCCTCGCTCTCCTGCTTTTTTGCAGGCACATCGTCTTAATGCTACAATCATTATCGCTATCGGGACTCCGTAGCGTGATTGTGACAGTACAAGCTTTGAAGGTGATTTCATCTTTCACCTTTTATTGTCAAACAATTTAGACAACTAGCATTTAATCGTAACAATAGCGCGCCTTTGTCCTGTTGCGCGTTCCCGATTATGCGACTCCAAATGGTCAACAAAAGCGTTTGGGCAACAAGACTGCACAACATATCTATCTGTGATGAGAACCAGAATGTAAATTCGAACTTCAACCAACGTTTCACACGTAGACCACCCTCATCTTGCACTAACTTAGCAGAACATCAGCATAAAATTAGCCGTTATCACAACAGAAAAAGTTTAAATCCGTTAATAAGCAGAAGATAACCTTCAGCTTCTCAGCTAAGTTCGCTGTTATGGCTTGTGTCCGCTGTGATTATGTTTATCCAACTGATTTCGCTTGTGTATTTAACATTGCATTTTGATATGGAGGCACTTTGTTGAAATCTTTTTGGCGTAATTCAGCTTGATTGCGTTGTTTTCTGACAAAACTGCGTTGTCTTATGATTTGAGGGGTCTATTGCCCAAAACCGTGGTGGAGAAACCCTCGATTAAAAAACAAGCCTTGCAGCAGTCAAACAAGTTAAGAATTTTTAAGTTGAGTGACCATATCTCTTGCAACAGGAAAAAGAAAAGAAACGCCATTGCTCTGTGGACGGCGTTTTGCTACAACTGCAGCGTGAGAGGAGAGGAACCCTGTAAAATTTGCTTCCGTTTTGCTTATTATCTGGGTGCATAACTATAAAGCATAGGTTGGAAGCGATAAGAAACTGCCATAATGCTCGCGGTTACAAATTTCATCTAAAAATGTAAGACGATTGCGCAAAGAGAAAAGAACTGTAAGTGTAGGTGGTGGATCCAGCTTCATACACTTGAAAAGCCTTATGTGCTCTGTAACATTTATAGTGGGATTGTGTCAACCTGTAGAACAATTGTGTCTACTTCGTGGAAGGTGGTGGGTATAGGTCAGGGGTGGGCAATTATTTTTGCTTGTGGGTCGCTTGGAGAAGGCCGCATTTGACGGAGGGCTGTACTTTTTTATGGGAGTAGAAGCAAGTCTCGATTTATAGCCTCAGCACTAATATTTACTATGAGAAGTTGGAGGAAATTTCAGATTTGACAATCTTCCTGAATGATTCTGCGGGCCACGGACAACGCTGTGGTGGGCCACATTTGGCCGGCGGGCCGCTATTTGCCCACCCCTGGTATAGGTGATTATAGCCATCTCGGTGTTATGTGTAAAGTGGAAATAATGTTAGCAAGCTGTATAAAAGAACCCGTCTCTGCGGCATTCTTAACCACACCGTGTGAGATGCTGTATCGAAATGAATTTTTGAATATAAGGCTGTTGGTGAATCATTTTGACGCTTTCGATCAGATCAACCGGCGCTTAGCATTTGCGGAGCAAGTAAGAAACGCCACAGAGTCGTACTTCTCCACGGGTCTGACAGCAGTTAAACTTGATACGTGGCTGGAAAAGAAGTTATTTCATCGACTGTTGTGGATTAGGAGCACAGAGATAATAATCAACTCGCGCATCTTTTTAAGTCGGCCAGGAAGCAAAATCATTTTCAAAATACTTCCAACTGTTGTAAAAATTGTGTATAAACCTTTTTGTTGAGACCCCCTGTTTTTTTCTGTCAATCCATGCCAATTCCAAAACAGGTTTGCGAAAATCTCACGCAACTTTTGCGATTCCAGGCGTACGACGCAGCATGTATCCTGTTACCAAAGACAAAGAGGAACTGCCAGGTTCGAACCTGTACATACCAGAACTGGCTACTAGACAAGTCATGACAACGGCCCCATCTTATTCCATCGGCTGCAAACTGCCGAATAGAGTTTGGACCAAATCCTGTAAGTGCTACTTTTTTTTCTTATTCGGGTCGTTTCTTGCGAAGCGTTTCGATTTTGTATTTTTTCAATTCTCTTTGCATTTTTGTCGGGTTTTTGAACTACTTGCGTGGTTGTGACGCTGCGCAAAAAGGTTATGCTTGGGTTCAACCTCTTACTCGCGCAACTACTTTGGCTCCTAGTGTAGTCACCACAGGTGCTTCCTGGTGTTCTTGATCACTGAGTTTTGTCGCGAAATCAATACAAATTACTTGGAATTTATTTCAATTGCTGCTTTCTTGCAGTTAGATATATCTTTGTTATTTTCGCGTAGTGCTTGAAGGAGATAAAATGATTTCATACACTCCTTTCTCTCAGACAACCGTGGAAAAAACAAATCATTATTTCTGACTATTTGATTCTTTGCTGAGAAAGGATTTCTTTCCATAGACATCGTTCTGGCTATACGTGATGACATGGTGTGCTAAGGATTTTACCATTCGCGTTTTAGTAGAAAATTAATGTTTGTACAATTTAAACAGCAAGAGTTTTTCGGGTGGAATGTTGCTCCGTTCGCCATCATTGCTGGCGAACCTTGGGTTAGTCAGCACAAACATGGCCCTTGTGAAATACCGTGAAGTAAGAAGTCTGTGCCTCTTCTCCTGGGTTTCTTCATGAGCACTAAATGCAACAAATGACACGCAAAATAAAAGTAGTTGCGAAACATTTTATATCAAGATGATTTGGTGGTTTTAACTCTAACGGCCTTTAATAGCTGGATGCAAAGGATTTCTGCGCTCAGCATTGGGTCAATATATCAGTTGTTAGGGGTTGTTAATGAACATCACATGGTTGGTTACTACCACACAAACGTTGGTAATAATAGTTAAGTCACAGCAGTGACCCACACAAAGCGAATCAATTGCAGTTTACTTGCGCAAAGAAACTAGTTTCGTGTTTGACACGAAAGTAGTTGCCACATAACCATTAATGTCGTCTTTGGAGTTTTCTTCAGGATGCCATCCACACTCTGTTTTTATTGATTCAAAAAACTTCACGTAATTTAATTTTTTACTTTAAAGCAAAGCAGCCAAAATGTAAATTTTAATAATCTGCAAGCGGCGGTTTTTGGGCAACTTTTTATTTGATCTTTAGGCCTCTAAGAACATGCCGAAAAAATCTCGTAAAGTTTGTGGTCTATGCACGTTTTTTCTTGAACACAAAGCAAACTAGAATCTGCCTAAATGAGATGTTACTCTACGTATGCTATTTTTGGAAAAAATGTGGGTTGCTGTATAAGGAAGCAAGTTAGATATTTTTGGAAACATCAAACTGTGTGCAATAAGCAGCAATATTCGCATGGGTCGCTGCTTCTTGAAGGTGACTAAGACATAACGCTCTTTAATTGATACCAATATGCGGTAAATGGAACGAAACGACAGAGCACGAAATACTTGCTGAACTCCCTTACAGAAACACGAAAAGCTTTTACAAGTTGTTGCTGTTACGCTCGCAGCAAACGTCTGTAACCTGGTGTTTGCGTGGCAGTTATTTAATGTCGTCTTAGGAGATCTTTCTAAGACGACCCAGGAAAAGAGGCAGAGAAGTCTTAACGCAGCTCGGCTCAGCGTTTCGCGGCTCCACCCGTCACATCCGGGCATAAGTTCAGCACACGGTCGAGCACATGCATTTTGATTCAACAGACGAAAAGCGGTCTCCGTCACGACTGTAGCCTGTCATATCTTTGACGTCACAATGGTTGCATCAAGATATCTTTACGTTAAGGAGCTTGAGTGTTTACTCATTTTCTAACGAACTTAGAAAAAAAACAAAAATTTGCGACGAAATCTGGAGACAGGGAGAAAGGGCGAGCGCGTGTTTTTGATGCCCCCTTGGCTAAATTCTTAGTCACTTCAACATGTGGATCAACTTGCATAACGATTATTAAAACGGATGTTACTCTACTTGCATGGATTAAAGTAGATGTTGCTGTATTAACACGACTACTGGTGTTGCAGCAGTGGACGTGCCCGCTCCCAACATGTACAACCCGAAGAGCTCACTGCGATTAGTGAAACCGGTCAGTCCCGCGTTCACGATGTGCGTCGAAAGGCGGTTTAAGAGACACGACGTCGGACCTTTCGCTACTCTATAAACCCGTTGTTATTTTAACTTGCCCTACATCAGCTCAATTTTTGCCTGTGATCATTTGTAGAGCCAGCAGGTACCTCCAATGTTCTTCCGCCCAGTGTTAGGATCTCTGCAGAGATTATTATGAGTGTTTACGTCAAGGTGTGCAGTGTTAAATACAACGTAGCGCTTCGCTTATCTTGCATTTACGTCTTGCCTGCTGCGCACCTATCGCAATCAACGGCTATGAGATACACTATCAATTTTAGTGACCTTCTTTTACTGATCGCAACGTAGCCTGCCAACGACCATACGCAGCGGTGAAGCAAAAGTCAATAGCTTTTGTTAATCAACAGTTGGTCGCGTTGTGAATTCCTCAAACGGTAATGCGTCAAAAAGTTTAAGAGCTGGTCACATGAAAACTGTTTTCATCCAAGCCTTAGTCCAGTAAGTATTTAACTAGTCTGACCCGCTGTGTAACTTTGCTTCAAAGCTGTTTTAGATCCAGCCGTACATTATGTAAGACTTCACGTTTTACTGTCTTATTTGCCAACGAAGATATCTTCATACCGTGTCTTGTTTTGTGCGTGTGACGTCGCATTTTACGTATTTTCATTTGCTGTTGTTTTCATCATCGATGAAGACTTTCAATGGCATGTCTCATGCTGCGGTATGACCTTTTTTCCGTCCATCGTTTTAACTGGCTCTCATAAGTCGCTGATACCTTCTGTTTGATGAACTGAATGCCAAAAAAACTTGCAAAAGAGGTGTTTTCTGTTTGACAAAAGTTTGTTTACGTCCTGATTGGCTTGAGCAAGGTTCTCAAGTAGTGCCCTGGTTGTTTGGTTGCTGGATCTGAGTTTCATCGATAAGATAAATATGCATCGTGCTTTCCTCTTTTGCTGCTGAATCCAGAGAAGTGCACGAACAGCGCATTTGGATTCGCGGAAAAATATCTTTACTTCTGGGGATAGAGTGGCCTCGTACGCTTTGGGTATATTCCTGATATAAACTCAATGCTTTGGCTATGATCAGCATAGTGACCAGCGTGAAAGTGCCAGCTCGACCACAAAGCAATGGTGTTGTAGTTCTCGAATTACCAGAAATGTCTCTTGTGCCTGAAACTCAGATTGTCTCATTCAGGTTCATCATAATGGTTTTAGATTGTAAGTGGGAAATGAAGAACAATTGCTGTTTCGTAAAATCTATTGCTTAAGTTATGTTGCCACAACCCGTCGATTGAAACTAGACATAACATGTGTTGCGATTAATTATTTTGTCTACAAATAATTCTTGTCTTTACTACAAATAATTCTTGTCTGTAACTTCATCGAATTTCGGTTTTCTGAGCTGCAAACCAAAGCAAACTTCTTTCGTTTCACAGCAACAGTGAAATTGATTTCTTGTTTTTATTAGTTTATAACGAGATGTGATTTTCAGTTTGTGTAACGCCTCGCAGGTTATTTCTGCTACTCACAAATCCAACGTTTCATCTGCTTTACCTTACTATGATACTCATCGACTCTATTGGATTACGTTTACATTTATATAGACGCAGAGGTACTCTGGTATAGACAGTGTTGTGCCAATAACAGAAGTACGGAAACACTCCGTGGCAAAAACAATATGCAGTGCTAGCCAAGCTAACTGAAAACTTCCTGTTGGAAAATTTGACGAAAAAGAGCAAATTCACAAATTTTGATGCCACAACAAACTATTGCTGGTCCATAGGCGTAGCCAGGGGGAGGGAGCAAAAGGCCATGCCCCCCAAATTTTTAAAAAACATAGTCATTTTGTGCTTTCAGAGGCGTTTTTCCAAACAAAATAATGTTATTCACCAGCCCAAAAATTTGGGGGGGACAAAATGTAGCCAGCCCAAAAATTTGGGGGGTAGCAAAATGTTTGATTTTAGGCGAATAACACTATATTGTTTGGAGAAATGCCTCTCAAAGAACAAAATGACTGTTTTCAAAAAATTTGGGGGGCCATGGCTGATTGGCCCCCCACTGGCTACGCCTATAAACCAGTGGCGTGCAGAGGTCTAGTGATGCCCGGGGCGACTGCTTGATTGGATGGCCCCCACCAAATTCTAGTATTGAGCAGTGGCGTAGGCCTATGATGGTCATTGTTACTGGGTATGCGCTGTTTGTGGCGTCACGATATGACGTCATATTCACCTTTGCAAACCAATGTCTTGGCGAAGTTTGTTGACACAACTTGCATATTCAGGGACGCCGGTAGGGGGAGCAGTAAAGGGCAATGGAAACTTACAAAAAACAAAAAAAATTGTTGCTGTAGCTTCCTGACTGACAGGTCCACATCAAGAAAACAGACAGCCACAAAATTCGTTAATTAACGTTACTTCAATTTGACGAGCCCACAAACTTGGCCAACAAACGTGTCAACAAAACGTGATTAGCGAAAATTATGAAACCCCGCCTTATGCTGTGAGGACCATATGTCCTGTATTATAAATAGCCTTATGCTATATCAACCTTGTGCTGCAAAGACCTATACGTCTTCCAAAAACTAAAGGACAACCTCTCGGTCCTCATTCGTATACTGACCCATTTCAACGTTCCCACAACTCGGAAAAAACAACATTCGCCAAGGTATGCGGAATTACACATAAAACGCGGCCCATCAATTACTCGAGGCCTAGTCACCACAATTAACACAATTAGGGAAAAACGTCACGCCAGGGTTACAGGCAAGCAAAGACACGCAACGATTTTGCGAACGTTACATACCGCCCCCAAAATGATTGAAGCTGTGAAAAGCGAAATCATTTTAACATCCTTAGAAACGTGAGAACAGAATACTAACCACTTGCACAAAAGAAATATGACCAATTCTCGAGGAATTTCACATCATTTGCACACGCCCTGCGCGAAAGCACTATATTACACGGGGTGTTAGGGTGCATAACAAACTTGAACGCATCAACAAGAAGAGTCATGTCTGATGTAATTTTGCCCAGACAAAATAATACGAAGAGTTTTCTATATATCTAAACAAAAAAGTGACAAATATTGAAGACAACATTATATATATATGCTACACTTAGCCTAATGCGAAAATTGTATAGCATACAACAAAAATGTGCAGTATCTACCATCGGACAAATCTGCACTACGGCTGTCGACGCAAATCCCGTAACAAGTCTCATTTGTTCAAAACATTTAATCAGCTCCACGCAGCTGGCAAAACTTTGTCTTACCTGGATAGGAACACAGACTTCCTAGACAACAAGAATCCCATCACTGACAAAAGCGGCTGTCCGGCTTACTTAAAATTGGTTTAAGTAAGCCGGTCGAAACTGAGAAAATTCACCCGGATACGGGTAGCTGAGCCTGTGTGAAGACTGCCGTTGGCCATAAGCCGGATCGTAAGCCGTTACCGGATTCTGTGTGAAGCCGCCTTAATACAGACTTAAGGAAATAGACGCTGTATTGCGACTGCGACAAAAAAACAGTTGCAACGCAAAAGTCTTATCGAAAAATCACATGCGATAACACCCAACAACAGTTGCAGAAAGACACGCTGCTGCCTTGATCGATCGACAAAAAGAAGATTCAGAAGAAACGTAACATGCACGTCACTGCACAAATCCAAACAGCGAAAACAAAGACGCTCGGCACCTCATTATTCTCTCGCCTCTAAAAGGCAGAGTTTTCTCACACCACGCATGAACGAAGAATTGGCAGTCCGCACTCGAACCCTTCGTACAATATTGTCTCTGTCGGCAAATGTGTCCGTCACCAATGCCTTGGGCCAATCGCCAAGTTTAGTGTTTGTTTCACGCATAAAAACGTCATCGCCAACGCGAAGATTTCTGGAGGGTTTTAACCACTTCTGACGATGTTGGAGTAGAGGAAGATACTCCTCAACCCATCTTTTCCAAAGGCAATCAGCAAGCAATTGCGCAGATCGCCATGAGCGACGAAAAACATCTGCTTCGATAAAGACATCAGCAGGTAGGCAAGAATCCAGCGTTCCGGTGAGAAGCGACGCCGGTGTCAACACCGATAAGTCCTGTGGATGGTCGCTGACTGGGGTAGCGGTCGATTGTTCAGAATATTTTCAATTTCGACCAATAACGAGTGGATAACTTCATCGTCCAGAGCTCGCTCACAAGGCAATGCAAAATCTTCTTGGCCGATTTAACGAGAATCTCCCACGCTCCCCCACTGGATGGCGAGAGGGGGGCATTGAAGTGCCACTCTACGCCTTTCTGACGTAGTGACTCGTGAATCTGGGATTGATTCCAACGGCGAACTCCCTCACGAAGTTCTCTTTCGGCGAGTAGGAAGTTGGTACTTCTGTCGCTGTACCTCTCTCGGACAGGTCCTCTTCGATGAACGAATCTAAAGAAGGCTTTACTAGGACTGCTCCAAAGTAATCGACACCAGTACACGAAAAGGCTCGAAACCCCGGGGTAACACGACATTTAGGGAGAGGTGCCATAACTTGACCACACGCTCTAGCATTCCACAAAAGGCATGTCTGACAGTTTTTCAGGTAATGTCGCACTGTCGAATGTCCGTGTACGATCCAAAACCTTTCCCTGGTCGCTGCAAGTACGTGCTGTGTACCACAATGACCAAACCTTAAACGATAGTGACGAATAATCAGCTCAGTCTCGTGATGTCTCTTCGGAAGTACGAATGGATGTCCCACGTCAACGTTTAACGGTGAATTCTGCAATCGTCCTCCAATGCGTAGAAGACCACGAACCAAAATCGGTCTCAATTTGCGCAGAGCGTTCGGGCAATACTTGACCCTTGACGGGTGAAATTTGGAAACGCGTCGTCATCCTTGAGCATATTTCTTACCTCAGGAAACACTTCTCGTTGGGCAAACCTTACTATGTCCAAAGAGGCCGCATCTGTCTCTTTCACAGTGAGGAGGCTACATGAAGGGTGAGGATGCGAACTTTTTCCGGAAAAATTCCACATAATGTACTGCTTGAAACGAATCATCCAAGCGGTTGCTTTGATCAATCTCTTCCATGTAGAATAATGCTGTATGAAGGTAGAAATACAGTGACTGACGTGTGGAGTGATCATATTAACAAGTTTTACCGTTTTAATCTCAGGGTCATCAATCATCATCAACCGGTGACAAGTCAACAGGTCGTGCAGGCCAATATTTTTCTGCCTGCCGCAGAAATTCTGGTCCCCTGAGGCAAATGCCACAATCTTCGTTTGGCATTGCACCTCTTGAAGCAAGATCTGCGAGGTTTCTTTTAGATTCGACGTATCGCCATTGAGATGCCTGAGAACTACTGTGGATACGAGACAGGCGATTAGCCACAAATACACTGAAACGACGAGATCTATTTACGATGTACCGTAACACTGTCGTAGAAGTACGCAGTTTGACAGAACTCCACTTCAAGTTCCTTGGATATCATTCGAGCTAGTTTTATAGCCAGAATAGCTGCGGAAAGTTCTAGTCTTGGCATCGTAACTGTTTTTATCGGAGACACACGCGACTTTCCTAAAACGAACTTACATTCTCTTGAAGTTCCCCTCACGACTCAGAGGCAACAAACCGCTCCGTAGCCGACGCTGCTGGCATCACTGAAGCAATGCAGCTCCAAATGCGAATCGTCTCTGTAAACTCCAAACCATCGTGGGATCGAAATCGCTTGAAGTTTCGGCAGTGCTTGAACCCACTACATCCAAAGTTCTTGGAGATCAAGGGGAATCACTTCATCCCAACCAATGCTCAGCTGGCACAATCTCTGCAATAAACCTTTAACCGGAAGAATAAAAGGTTGTATCATTCCTAAAGGGTCAAACAACTGACTCGCCTGAGATAGTACCCCTCTACGAGTGACAGGTTTCTCATGCAAGCTGACGTGAACTTCGAACTCATCCTTTTCGGTATTTCAATAAGCTCTAGAGCAGGGGTTCCCAACCTTTTTTGCTGCTCGTACCCCTTTGTCAGGTCAGAGCATTCTTAGTACCCCCCAAAAAAATTTGAGATATATATTGCT
>JGI24159J19872_10005492_pt1 | contig 16405 bp, 11 predicted proteins | sample Ectturendosymbi4_FD_19872 | JGI IMG/M metagenome (IMG submission 19872) | reverse complement strand
TCTTTCTTAGAATGTTTTAAAAAGCTTGATAGTTTTATTTTTCTGCTGTAAAATGAACCAAAACGTCTGTTTGATTGTTTTTTCGTTATTGTTTGATGATTCACAGATCTGCAGGACGTCTTGGAAAAAAACCAAAAATGCTAAAAGCTCTTGAGCTAAAAAGCTCACCAAACAAGTATTTTCCCTCAATGAATGGCTGTTTCAATCTATATCAAAGTGTTGTGTGATCTGCACTGTATGGTATTTGTGATTTTGTGGGAAACAATAAAAAAAACTCTTTTTTTCAGTAAAGAATTGTTGAGATTTTCTTTTGCTTTATCGCAAAACATCAACAAAGAAAGCATTCATAAAATTGACAATGTGGTTTTTTCAAGCCCGTTTTTGGCAAAGACTATGACTAAGAAAAACATAAGAAAAGTACTGTCATTTAAAAGCATTAACAGTTAACACACATATTTCGGATGAGTGTTTCTCTCCCTTAGCTCAGTTCGAGGCAATATGTGAAAACAAAGTTGCTTATCTTGCGTTTGAAATCTCGAAAACCCAGGTCGTCTGTCCGAAAAAGGCGCCACATGAAAAATATTTGCTGATGACTGTGAGTACAAAACCTTAGGGCTGCTTTGTTGACCCAATTGCGTGATATATGTAAAAAGGTGGTGCAAATATTCACAGCACGGGGTAAGTAGATAATATAAAAACCGCTGCTTTGCTTCTCCGCGCATACGCTTTACTGGGAAAAGGTCACTTAAAAACTATCTCGTGTGTGCATTATGTGCTGGCGCTTCCCATTTGGCCAGAAGCTTGCTCTCGGAAAGCCACACGTTGCAGCTAGCCACGGGTGCAAGCAAACAGTTCATGCGCGCGTAAAGCTGTTACTTCCTGATAGAAGCACTTTGGCATCGAGTTTCATTGCATCCTCTGCAGCGACAACGTAGGCTTGAACAAAGTTTTGATGTTTGTGCGCTTACCTCGTCCAGTACATGGCAGCAATGCGTTCAGCTTGCACGCGTGGCTCTNAGCAGCAGGTTGATATTTCATGACCAAATTAAAAATCCCGGNATAAGCCGGTATTTCTACTCAACAATCCTTTTTTTCAGGATTAACGACCTTGTAAAAAGTACACACATGAGCTGACATTACCGCATTTATATCTTGTTATATTGACGCATAAACAGGTACTTATCAAGATTTTTATCGTATAAGACGACACCTGATTTCATCTGCAAAATAACCACGGGTGGAGAAAGCCTCAACTCATGTATGTTTGATAGTTTTGAGTGCTTCATTCAACTTTTCTAATTTGTCTAGGCTTTTTTGCCGGCTTCGTATAGCTTCATTTCTTTCTGCAACACATGTGGCGAAGCCACGCTGGCCTCTGCTATAAATTCTCATTCAACAGTTGCTGTTGCGCAACGAAGCCAAGAAATCACTTGAAGTGCATCACTAAGTTTTAAGACTACCAAAAAATAATTAGATTTTTCTCGAAAATATCCAAGTCGCGAAAATGACTTCCAAAATCACTAGATTTAGTGAAAAACCACGAGGAGCAGCAACACTGATTGCAACATGTGTATTAAGTTGCTACATGCCCAAGGCAGCGGGCTTGTATTGTAAACCCGCACTAATAAACAAATAATTCCAAAATTCACGTGAAAAGGCACCACCTTGACGTTCATACATTCTTGAAATCACCGGATTTTAGCAAAGTTAATGCTGAGATAGGCACTAGAAAGAAAAGTTAAACTCCCGAAATTTCGAGATCGGGATTTCAGGTGATCTCAACCCTAGTCAGCAGACACTACAGAGTCTTATCAAACCTAAACTATTGCAGTTGATTGTAGTAATAGGGAGGATTGCCTTAAATGTCAAGGTGTTATTTATTAAAGAAACACATCATTTAAAGGCGTCCGAGTTCCTGAGACACCTCCGAAAATTTTTTAGCCAAAAATCGCGATAAACGTATAATTTGTGTCTTTTAGACAAAGATGATAAGTTAAAAAGCTGCTTTCAGCTAATTTTTAGCAACAAGAACGGAGAAATCCATGCAACCGTTGAACTTTTTGAAATGCTTTCAATATTCAAAGCTGAAATCAGAGCGACCTGACAAAATGTAAACGATAAGATTGTTCCATAAAATCACGACCATATAATACAAACAATCACCTCATCTTGACCTTCCATCGCCAACAGCGTTTAACTTCTTCAGTTCAGAAAATAACAGTTTGAAAACAAACATGCAATTTTAAATACACCGGGATAGATCTATAAAGGTGAATAAAAAAACAAGTTTGAACTTGTTGCGTTTTTGTTACTCCATCTGACAAACAACTAAACAGCTCAGAAACTGAATTATAGTAAAATATGTCACGCATACTCTCAAAATAGTTATTTCGCCTGAAACAATCAACCTGTTTGCATTGAAGATCGCATTATGCATCTACCAATAGCTTGGCGCTCCATGTCAGTATCGTTGCTTGTCCACACCACAGATAGCGAACCTGCTCTACCCCGTTATGCGAAGCGAATTTTTTGACGACTAGCTCACTTCTACGTGCATGCTGCGAAATTCTGCCATCAACAAATTTTTAGCGCGTAATGGTATTAGCTACATACACGCGTGTCCATAAACAGCCTTGTTGAGATGCCACGCCATCAGTATGCCTTAGGGAACAAACTTCAACGGCTGGTGATGTTGTTTTCTCGTGACAGTATCAAAGGGCGTGGACATCCAAAATTCTTACCGACAGATTAAATTCCTCGTCGGAGTTCTCGCTTGCGGTTGTTTTGCAGTACCTCATCAGCGGCAGCAGTTGTTGAATGATCAACCGGATGCTGTTCTGATTTGTTATGTTAAACAAGTGAGGGCATTATGAAACAATGGCCAATTGTACTACTGGGGCCGCCACGTGGGTAGTCATGAATATGAGTCCTAGCATTGCTAAAAGTATTGGGTTAGGGAAAGATAACCGGGCCAATGCCCTCATCCTATCACACCTGAAGGAACAGGAACCGTTTTCGGTTTGATAGTTTCTATTTCTTTTGGTTGTGCGTGATTTTCCAAGCCCACTAAGAACGTTGATTTTTCTGTCAAGATCACACCAAGAGTAACAATTAACCAAGGTGTACTGAAATTTTTTAACGCAACGAAAATTGCTGAATATTTGAAATATTTTCTGGTTGGCACTGCAGTAACAGACTATTTGCGAGTGCAGTGAAGTGTGACGCCAAACTCCGAAGTTTCGAGATGGTTTGTCTTCATTTTATGCTTGATACGTTAGTCACGATTTCCGAGCATTTCAAAGAGCTGCCCTGGAAACTTCAAAAGCATTCTCTTCTATGCGTCTTAGAATAGACTTTACGAATCTCTTTGAAAAGATATGGTATGAAGAACTATTGCACAGCTAAAGCGTGGATTTCGTTTGTTCGGAGTCGCCTCACATTTTGAAATTTGTTTCATGAATAAGTCGTAGGAATTAAACGCTTTTGACCAAGTATTAAGACAAAGAGTTTTTACGAAGTTTTCCACTTCCTACTTATTCTGCATTTTAATATTCCTTATTTCTCTGCTGCAATCTAAAGAAGCGTAAGATCAATATCATCATTACAAATTATTAAAGTGGTACTAAAAGGTGATGCCTTTTCTTTACAATCAATGCCTATAAAATTACCTTGTATGACGGTTATTTGTAAGTCGATCCTTCCCCCAGACCACCGCCGAGTCTGCTTTGCTCCTACAACAGCGGAAAGTTTTTCGAAAATTTTTCGAAACATATCAGTGACACACTGTAAATGAAAAAAAGCTAACAAATCAATACTGCTTACTACTTTTTTACAGGTCGATCTCCACTACACTCTGAACCTTACAGAAAAGTCTTGTTTAAGCTGGTCCTGTCAGTGAAACGAATCTACTGGGGAATAACCCTTGCAAACGGAAAAGATTACGCTGCAAATTGATCATGTCACTGAAAGAACAAGAGACCTCCACAGTTGCACTTGTTGGATTCCACCCTCGCGTTAGTTGGATAGGTTGGCATACAGTGTAAACGCCCTGGTGATGGAGAAGTACATTTTAACCACGGGAATATTTTTCTGTAATACGACTGGATAGGAAAACGAGTACATCTTAGATTAGACCCTGTCACAGTTAGTGATTTATGTGAAAATAAACTTGGCTTTTCGCAATACGTGGAATTTATGGACTTTATAAATTTCTAGTTTCCCAGATTTTCATCAAAAATTTCCGAACGTTTGTACAGATACAGCACTTGTTGCAACGAATAATTTATTATTTTTTGAAATGGTTTAAGAATCGGATATGAAATCATTTTCACTATCTCTTAAAGATATTCAAAGTATGGTCTCAATTGCGTCCATCAAGCCGTGAGTCAAGATTTGCAAGTAACAGAACACAAATTGTTTACCTTAAATTACATTTTTACAGACTTTAAGGCAAAAGGCAAAATGACTACGACATCAGAACTGAGATCACAATATTTTTTTTTCAAGTTTCCCTTTCAGACACGCAGACTCATGTCCACGAATAAGTTTAATGAGCTCTTTCCTTGTGAAATATTGAAATACTTCAAAGGAAGTTATGGCAAATGATGTAGTAGAAAAGGGCGTTTCTGAACTTTGTTCTCAATCCACTTGTCTTCCCTTAGTTAGGAAGGAACTATTTTGCAGTCCTCTTACTCTGAGCTCGGATTGTTTATTGCTACAAAAGCTCAAACTGATCAGCAAACTGGTTTGAGGACATTTTCACATGAAGTCATGACTGACCTCTTAATATGTTAAACTTCTTTCACAAAATTTTTAAGAGTGTGCATATGAGGAGGGAAACAGTCTATAGCAACTTTCTGTTTCGGAGACGCCAGGAATTCGATAAACAGCACTGTAATCAGACTCTACTGGCACTAAAATGTAACGTAGTATAGTTTCGTGTTCGCCCTGACAAAGAAAGTGGTATCAACTGTTAAAACCTTGGCCAGTTTTTAACTTGTTTTTATGTTTTACCGCCAGTAGAGCCTAATTACAGTACAGCCTATAGCAATTTTATAAGTTTAGATTTTGTTTCGGTGTGGATGTTTTCAGAACAACACAATTACTGTTCTTGCAAGGGCAAGAGGATGATTCTTTTGCTGGTTTCTGCCGCAAAACATTGCTTTCTTGTCTCGACGAATGCTACCTTATTAATTTTTAGCACAATGTTATTTCCGTTATGTTGAGCTTACCGCATAAAAATTTTCTGAACATGAGCACGAGTGCGTTTTCCCTCCTCCATTCTATTCCGGGTGACGCAAAGTTTACAGTTTTTAATATTGCTCCGCGCGCCAGCTTGGTTTAGGCGTTCGTCCTCCGGCTTAACATCATCACGAGTTTCAGCTCAAGAAAGCGAATATCTACAAGCAAATCTTCAGAAACCCGTCGATTACGCTTGACTTGTTCCACTAATGCCAAGCAGATTAAAGTGAGACCGACATGGGGTGCAGGGTTGTCCCCAGTAGGAGGGCCCATGGCACCAGCCCCCTCATTTGCAATTGTTGCCACCTGATGAAAAGGAGCGATGACCTTTTCAAACCGGGCGATGCGCAATTGGTTCCGGTGCGGTAACCGATTTGCCTCAAATGTTTTTGCTAACGAACTTACCTAGAATATCTTGCTATTTTGGCCAGCTTAATGGATATCAATATTTAAGCATGGAGGATTTAAACACTAGACTAAAATAAGAAAAATGCACAGAATTCTGAATGTCACTAGCGATTCTGGGTGAAACGCATTAGCGGCTGTAGAACATTCATAAAAGGTGCTACCTTAAAAACATAAGGNTATTCGTGTCCCAGTTTGTTGGCTCGGAAGGGTATAAAATCGGAAGAAGTTAGGAATAATAAAACGTTTTTACAACTGCTGTNAGTCTTACTACTTCTGTCATTTGAAATCCATTTTTCATGACATAGCTTGCAGACAAAGTGGATTCCAAAATAAAATTCAGCAGATAGCTATAAGCCTAACTACAGTTTCTGAGAGGCTGTTCTAGTTTGTCTTCCCTGTCTAAAAGTCAAAGTCCCTTGTATATGCTGCAAAACTCTTAATTTTCTTAGGATACCCCAAATAATTTCGAAAGTTTTTATATGTTTCAATTTTCGTCCATCCGTCAACTCCAGGGTCGAAGTTTGCCTCTTGTTGTAGTCCAACGCAATTGCAGCAGCCACAAGTATGGATCCGCATTGCTGCTTACCTTAGACGATATACAAGTGTATTTGCTTCCGCGCTGCTGCTACGCAACCTGCTCTCGAAGTCCTTTTGCGCAGTAAACAGGTTGTGACTCAATACGTTGATCGATTAACATAGCAAATTTATGATTACTTGTATCCTCTGAAGCAGTGATCTTGTACGCATTGCTGAATAAAATAACTTCAATCAATCAACGCAATGCACCATTGTACACAACTTTCACAAGATCACCAAATTCAACCAAAATCAGCTGAGCCAGCTGATTTATCAGCTTGACCTCGCTGTTGTCGTTCTTAATGTTTGTGGTTATAAATGATTTTATGAGTAAGACCACGAGCAAATTGCAGCCTTGAAATAAACTGTTAAGTACCTGTGTAATGGTGCCCACTTTGTACATAGTTTTGCATTTGACGACAGAAAAAACAGCAAAATAAATAACGTGAACAACTAAATGAAGAGATATCGATAAATACAAAGCTATTGTACTTTAGTCATAATTTTTGATATTTTCCTTGTTGCTCTAATATTGAAGAAAGCGTGTTTAGCCCTTGGAGGCCTACATCTTCAGTAAACCTCAGTCCGCTGTTCCTCGCCTTAGTTTTTCTACACACTGTCGTTAAAACAACTCTACCCCTTGGTAAATGAAAGCATGCCACTCAGCAACCTGTTAGATACCGAATGAAAACTAATCTGTCACTGCCAGTTTCACGCCCAATTGCCCACCGCACACGGAACGACGTGTTGGTGTCAGAAACACAACCTTGAGTTCTTTTGGTTATGAGGTAGTCCGTGCGGCAATCTTACAGACACTGCATTTCAACCAACCAACTGAAAGCGTCTCCTCAAAGAGAAGTTCTTAGTTTTATGAGGCCAAAGCAAAGAGCGTTCGGCGTTCCGGCACGCTCACTTGAAAAGGTATATACTGGCGAGAGCTGACAGCAGCTCTGCTATCCAAATACGTGGCAGCTGAACCCGGTTGATCCCACACGCCGTGGCAAACGAACTCGTTGTTTTTCGGACCTTTTCGACCTCAACCAACTCAGTCTCCTGGAAAACCTAACATTAGTTATTTATATAAGCACTCGCTTTTCTTCATCGAGCCCAAGTTGAAGTGTGGGACTTTGTTACCCTTTTGGCTCGTACGATAATCTTTCTATGGGAGGTCGCGTGTATCAGCCGTAAATTACACACGAAAAATTAATATTCAGTAATTTTCATCAAAAGTTAGACTTATTATTTCGAACTTGAATAAAATTTTAAATTACATGTAAAAATTTAGACAAGTTTTTACCTTTGGTGCCTCTGAAGGAGACTCATACAAGTGTTTGGCTTTATAAACAGAACCCTGGTCCAAAACATATACTTTGGTTAAGTAGTGGAAAAAAACAAGTATCAGCATGACACCATCCACCCTTTTGACTTTAAAATAACAAACCTCAAGCCTCTTAAATCAATCGCCACGTGCTGTTACACCCAGCGTGAAAATGCTAGATTAATTTTACTGGACATCAGAAGCGTAAAACCGAGGTATAATATTGAAAAGCGAACTTTCGCAATGGATCAATTTTGTGGAGTTATGTCCTCTAAGCATTACTTACTACCAGTTGACAAAAAAATACATCGTTTCCATTCATTTGCTGGCAATCTTCCGTTCGCGTGAATATAGAGCTGTCATTCTTATCCACTCCGGTGTTTTTTTTTATTCCATTTCCAAAACAAAACTATTTGAAAAAAAATGCTTATAATGTTTCACAACTACTCCTTTTTTCTCTTGAGAAGAACACAAGCTATTAAATTATTATTTTCACCACAAAAATTTTGTTTATGACTGCTCAATTTTGTGGATACTTTGGGAAGACATGTTATAATTGCAATTATACATGTTAAATTTGCAGATGTGATTCAATTAAACTGCTATCAAGAATGTTAGCAATTTTTATTCTGCCTAAAGCGAATCTTTGCAGCACGTTATTCGATACTTTCGTACTATTTATAGAACGTTTTTGTGGAAAGTTTTCCATAAATATGCTTTGTTTCGTTTTTAGGAATTTTCCAAATCCCCAGCGTATACTTTATGTTTTCGGCAACCACGTGCTCGCTTTTCTAAACCAGTTGTCTACAAACTGACGCGGCCACATGATACCTCAACAAGATAAATTGAAATGCTCTGCCTCCACTTATTAGTAAAGCGGTTAAGTCATAACACTGTCTGCAAAGCTTTTACTGAAAGCAGAGATTTCGCTAATTTACAGATGGCCTCTCCCGAAAGCAAAACTCATGCCAATTAACATTTCGTAAAAATGAAAAATTGCTTAGAAGATGGCAACAGCACTTCCAAGTTAATCTCATGATAAGAAGCCTTTTGCACTTACTGACTTACTGCATCCTCGTACAATATCTTTAACTAAGTATAGCTATACCCGTGAGTACAACAGCTGTCTCGTTAATCACGTCCAAAGGCATAACTTGCGTCACCACCCTAACTTATTATGCTTGGAAGTGCTTTGTGATAATAAACTGAAAAAACACTTTTGGTTGGAAAAACACGGGAGTAAACACTTTTTCAAGTTCCAAAAAACTGAATTAAAAAAAGCGTTATGAAATAGTTCAAAAAAACTTCAGTTTTCGCAGAATTTTACTAGTTTTGCCCACATTTTACCAAAAGTTTTGACTGCAGAGTTATTGCTTTTGTGCCTAGTACTGCTATGCTCATTATACATAACAAATAACAATATGTCCTGCTCTTCCAGAGATACACGACCTGCTGCTGCTTACGCCACAAAGACATTTGATCAGTGCGCACATGCTTATTAATATGATTTCACATTTTGTAGTTAGCTTTCATCTTCAGTGTGATGTTCAATTCGAATCTTCGTGTTCTTTTCAGTGTCTTGTTCGATTCGGAAGGTTTGACTAGACATCAGTATATTAGTCACTTGTGTTTAAGACTGACAGCTACATCAAAATTGCGTGACCAAACCATTTAGCCTTCTGTCAATTCTGGCTTGTTCTGAGCTACGAGCATTTGTACAACTGGAAAGGAGTCGTGGATCAAAAATTCGACTCGAATTGGAATCTCAAGGTCTGCCGACNCTGAGTCGAATCCAAACCATGTTCTTTCGATATCAGCCAGTGCGAGTCCTTAGACGTAATATTAGGAGTAGATGNGATTCTCGCAAATTTTCTTTATTTGTTTGATAACGAAAACGCTTTTCGAAAAGGAANCTATGTGGTNTAATTGACAATTCTCATATTCACACCTCACTCACCGGTTCGCGCTTTTGCGCATCAAGTGATAAAAAAAGCATAAAGTGAATTCGAACCCGATGTTTNGGCTGCATGGAAATGAAGTTCATGCACCAATGCGTTTTGAGTGCAATTNCAATCAATAGCCGTTGCTATAGGCACCATGAGTCATGTGCTGGCTGCTGAAACTTTTTGTTCAAGCTTTTTCAGGCAAAAATAATTATTTACTTTTTCCAGTGCTTTATAATAAACCAAATGGAGTTCAACATTATAGTAAGTGACTCGAGTCACGTCCAACCTGCTGAAGTAAAGCACGGCCTGATTCCAGACAATGTTAGACACCTGATTATAATACAAGTGATCCAAACCGAGTCTCCGGAATACGTTGATCAAGCACTTCCGTCTCTCGCTGATGCTAGCCTCACTGGCAAGCTTAATCTTAGATGTATCAAATCCCTTGCGCACGTTTGGAGTCAAATTACTTATCCTGCCATGATGCTAACTTCAGGGCCAGCTGTTCTTTTGGCATTTGGAGGAACGTTAAGCGTAGTTCGTCGCCAAGTCCATTTGTTCGTTCCGTCTACTTCTCCATGGCCTAACTTAGCTTTTGGCAATCGCCGAGGCTTCCTTGAGAACTAGCCTATTTAACTTAATCTGTGAAGTTCATGAGCTGAATATAATATTTTCTAAAACTAGTGTAGGTGTGCGATGGGTTTCTGTCATTTAATTTTACCAGCACTTCTTGGCAACGGTTCAAGACTTTGCATTTTATGCTATACTATTTCTGCGATAATGGCCAACACAAATTTATCATTGATTTGTTTCGACATAGATCACACGTGTTAGTGAAATTTCATCAAATTCAGTGCACGTTAGAATTTCAGGCAAAATCACTGCTACTTGTTACAACAGGTCAACGTATTCATCAGGATTCCTACCGCAGAGCACCTCAAGTGTTTGCCCCCGTGGTGCACTTCATACCAAGGTTCTGCTGCTGGGCGACGGTCACTAATCTCTGTCTACGTCTTTTGATTGTTCTTTTGAATTCTGAAGATTTAATCACGTTTGGTTTTATTTGTCCTTGTTTTGTAACGGATAGATTCAATAACAACGGGCGTGGTTGCCATCCACCTCTATACAAACGCATAGTGTTTTCATTGGCATTAATTGTGACGAAAACATCAATCTGATATGAACGTCATTCAGGCCAATTGAACTGTGTGGTCCGGAGCTGTGACAGGAACCTTACACAATACACTCATTTCAATTTTCAAAGCACTTTCCGAAATATATCATTTCCCAACCCCACTTAGAGTTTTGAGAAGTGTTCCTCAACCGGCAGCTGCGTCATACAAAGCTCACTTCATATCAAAACACACTTTGTCGTTTCAGCATAATAGTGACCTTTCTCTAAAATCCCATTGACGGGGGCAACTGTTGCGAATTTCGATTATAATCTATTTTTGAAACGCGTGTAGCTGTGTTTTGTAAATTGGACTTTGATGTCTTTCAGGCATTCAATCTGACTGCTGTGGTGGAAAAGGATGATATCACACGAACAGAAATGATCAATCACCGGAAGACATTTACTAAGTAGGCTAAAACAACACATCGCTTTTTCTCAGTCTTTTCTCTATGTGCTTATGCTTACTCAAAACCTAAATCTATTGATTTAGGTATTTGCAAAAGGCGCCTTTCGCCTCCGCGGTTGGTCAGTAGCTTTTTTCAAAAGTTTCCAATTGTGGCTTTTAACTGGATCACGGTGTGGATTGAAACTAAAATAAACCCTAATTGTCAATGCTTTTACACCGGACTTTCAAGTAAGGTTGGGAATTGCATTCCTTGCCAGCAGTGCCGTATCAGCTTCACTCCATACCCCCCAAAAGGGGGGCCCACGCTGCCACAGGGGGCCCAAAATTCAGTCCGTCACCACTTAGTCCCCCAGAGAAAGCTTCGATCCCCGAAACTGAAATACGAAGCACGAGAAATCGGAAGTTAGGGCCTAGGGGGTCCTTTGAATGAAAAGTGCTTATGCATTACAGTTACTTTGTGCCCCTTTCAAAGCAAGGTTTTACACATTACAACTGCTGTTGAGTGCCCCTTACTTGAAAGCAAAGTAGCCTACTTATACATTACAGTTGCTGTTGGGCCCCTGTGAAAGAAAGATACTTTACACATTACAGTTGCAAAGAGGGGCAAAGGCAAGTGCCTCGCTTGCCTTTCCTTAAACACACCACTGCATGAAACCATGACAATGATCTTACATGAAAACATGAAACCGATTAAACACGTTCTGCTTCATCGGATATGCGCACTTTATCACCTGATGTGCGCATGTAAACACTGTAATGTAAAGTTATCTTTATATTATTGAACACATTGAAGTTGCTGATGAGTTTATCATTTCAAAAAACACAAATTTCACGCGATTTTTCATAATAACCTAGACACACAGGTCGACTAAAAACCAGATCTGGGTGGAAAAAACCCTCAGTGGGAGGCCCTGGTCTCATGCGCCAAAACGCCTACTATCGTAACTTGAAGTGAATATGTAAAGTTTTACTGCCGTTTATTGGTACGCAACAACGACCAATAGTACAGCAATCCGCTACCAAGTTTCGCAACCTGCCTCTGCAGGCAAAGGGAGCGAATATAAGCCAACTACGCTAAGCGTGTCGGGGGCCTCGCGGTCACAACTTTGCCCCAGGACCGCAACATGGGGGGCGAGGGTGGCGAATCCCGCCAAAAATGTTTTTTCGCCCACCCTGGAAAAGTCTGTTGGACATAGTTTAAAAATATTGGACGGAGTTTAAAAAATTTGGGCCCCTCTCAGAAAACTCTTCGCCACACCTGGTGTCCCAAGCTGGTTACGGTCCTGCTTTATCCGCGTTCATTTATCCGGCCCTGCCTACATGCCTAGTTGTATACGCCCAGAAGTCAGACTGTCACTTGATAAACGTACTTTGTGAAGTGATTGTTATAAAAAAAATTTACTATATCTAGCCCAGGTAGTCTTCTCTTATTTTGTACTGCGTAGAAGCAAGATCCTTTGGTGCTTACGACCAAAGTTACGCTTTTGCGCAGCCTGCTGTTCAGACAGACAGATGGAGTTAATTTTGTAGTTAGAAGAGTCTATTTTAGGGGTTGTCCCAAAGGCCCACGTAGGCCTTAGTCTATATTTGTTAGCATTTTAAGGGCGATTTGAGATACAAAATGTTATTAATCTAAAGATGTGCCATGCACCAGGAGATTAACAGTCCAGACATCAGCAAGGTTTATGCATGCGCATTTCAGCCAGTAAAAAGCCCAANGTGCACGCTTTATAAGCATATTTCACTTAAGCTCATGGTAAAGTTTTTCAATTTGCGTCAATGAAAAAAAACGTTCATCGCGGCGCAAACGCTTTGACCTGCCTCATGTTTGCTCCTTCGGTAATAATGTTTTGATAACTGAACGATAGGATTGATTCTGCTTTCCTGCAAATTTTTTGCATTTGCATTTCATCACGACATCTCTAAATAATTGTCGTCAATTAAATGACAATGATTTACGACCCAATTCCTTTTGCTAAGCTCGTTCAAAAAATTTTAGTTGGGAACTACGAGCCTATTATGCGTATTTGTGGGAAAATATTTATAATTAATTTGCACAATCTGCAAATGCTGTTCATGTTGTGAATTAAAACTAAATTTTCAGAATGTCTACCCCCCCTGCACCAACATGAAGGCCCCCAATGGAAGACTTTCTGGCGACGGTTCTGCCCAGGCCCGCAGACAGGGGGGCGCATTCGGGGGCAGTTACCCCCAAATATTTTTTGTGCCTCCCAAAATTTTGTTGTGCTCAGAAAAATTTGTTTCAAACATATGATAAAAATCTAAATCTTTCCCCCCTTAAAATGTATTTTGCCCCCACCAAACCTTAAAACCTCGCTACGGACCTGATTCTGCCAAAATTGTGTCTGCAATTAAGGTATTTTGTTTTGGAGGTCATTCGGCCTCGAGACGTAGCATAACCTCGAAAACTTTTTTTATATACATCACCGTTAGGGGGTTCCTGTAAGCATTTGGGTTGGGGGAAGAGTTGGGCTGATACGGCAATACTTGCCAGGATGTAGTTTTGGCCACAAGTGATTCAGAAAGAAAAGCATTGTGAGCAGTAATTTCGAAAGGTGGCCGACGACTTTGAGACAAAATCTCCGGACTGTTTACAGCAAAGGTGGAGATGTGGGGTAAAATGCTTTTTTCAACCAGACAACTGTGTTTTATGCTAATTTCGAACAAGTTCATTGCAGCGCGTGTCACGCAAGTCCAAAAATCAAAATCAATATGATCTGACTACAGCTCGAAATTGTGCAGAACATGCACAAGCAACTATCATTTTCAACATGTACGCGTTGCTGCGTGGAATACTTACAGCGCCAACAGGTTTGGTGAAAATTGTTACGTCGCAATGCTTTAAATGCAACAATTTGCATAACCACGAAATAATGACCGAGGCTTCATAGCCATTTGCACATTGCCACTAACGCCAAGCCTCGAACATAGGAGGACACTCTTCCCAAAAACCGTCGATTTTCCACCATTTTGACAAAGGCTGCAGTGCTGCGTGGAAAACCTGCAGAAATTATGCTTGAGCTATCATAGATATAATATGGTGTTAGAAAGGCAAGGGCATGTCGGTCTTCTGAAATTCTGATACATGTTGATCGGCGTTTCTACCTCTTTGAAAGAAGGGATGGCCTGCCATGACGAACTACAATACATGATACTTTTATAGCTGCCTCTGCGAGCATTTTAAGTTTAGTCAATATTTGTGTGAGACACCACATAGGGCCGATCTGAACCTTGATAAACAATCTGCTGTTTTCTCACAGTTCATTCTGTTCAAATGTTATACCTTACTTAATTTCACAACCAAACTTTTTTAATTGAACAGTCAAGCGACTCACCCAAACTCACAACTTCCAAATGCAAAAACAAGAAAGATTACAAATTATGCAACTTCTTTGTGCATTAAGCTATTTTTTGCCTCCAAAGCTTCAATTGTAGTCACAAAGCAACAAAATTTCACACGACAATCACAAGCAATGATTTTCAGCACAAGATGTGATTTTCAGCGCAAGAAAAGATTTTTTACACAAGAATTGAATTGAACACACAATGTCAACAGACTTTATCTGCAATCAAGCTTTTTCTGCGCACAGAGTACGATCTAAACAGAAAGCAACAAATAGGCAATGCAAACAATCATGATCACGGTCGTAACAAGTTAAAGTTTACTTTGAAAGTAAAATGCTACCGTTGACTGTCATTCGCATCCACGAAAATGCATGTGCGTGGCAAAACCTTGGCCGAAAATAATTATGCTATTGAGGGTCTTCATTCAGAAATATTTTTGTGCTTATACATTGTGGTTGCCTGTCATCCAACATTTTCAGTGTTTTCTTGCACCGCATAATAATGACTGCGATTTCACTTTCTCGTTTTTTTCTCTGTCACTACACAGAATCAAAAAGTATAAAAACCATATGGAGCAGTAGAATTTTTCGCGCGGGCTACGTGCACGTCGTGCATTGTAACGGAACAAGAGGGAGTGTGCGTAACAAACGCTGTACGAACGAAAACTTCGATCGTATAAATCTGATGAAATTATTATTGTTTGAAGGCATTGAAACAAACGTTTTTGCCCATTTTTAAATGTGCTTGCGGACTCCCCCAGAGCCTTCCGCTGACTCAAATGAGTCGGCGGTCTCAGAGTTGGGAAACCATACATCGTGACTCAGGCAGTGCGACGCCAGACATCGGCAAAATTCAATCAGATCTTCCTTGCAAAGAGATCTTCCACTGCCGGTAGCGCACGCTACATGCAACATTTTATGACGTTATAAACAAAGTCCATTTACTTGGGGCTTAGCAGAGTGCAAAGTCCTCATGCTCACTTGCAATAGCTGTCAAAACCGGCTCTATTCGCGACTGCCGCAGAAAATTGGGAAACATGTTTACAGCTCTGGGTGGCTGTCAAACATGACATTCAACGAGTTCGTTGTCTGCAATTGCTGTATCGCAAGGCATTCGCGTTGAGGTCGAGCCATGCATGTCAATCTTAAAGAATGTTTCGCTTGTCACTGAGATAATGTTTGCTGTTATGGGATACAAATAAGCTTCCTGCGCATTGTCGTATATAGGTATATATAGCCGTATATAGGTGTGGAAAAGGAAACGCGAATAAAAGGCAATAATGTAAAATTCATCCATGCAGGACAGGGATGTCACAAAGAAAACACTTCGCCACCATGGGCGTCGGTACTCGGAAGGGGGTGGCAGGGGGTCTTTCCCCACTGGGTTTTAAAATTTGATATTTTCCTATTAAATTTTTAGTAGAGGAAAGTTGTTCTCTTAATTTCGTGTTGGCAAAATGAAATTTCATCACTGTTGATCCCCCATTGGAAAAAATTATTCCGACAACCATCTTGGCAAGACCTAGATTCCCACACAGTCCTTCGGAATTAATACAGTTCATTGCGCTTCCTTGAACATCTAACTACTTTTCCATTCAGTACTTCACAAGCGTAAACCAAGGCTTTGCGCGAAGAGCCTTTAGCTCGATCTGACAATTAACATTGCACGACGCGAAACTTGCTTTTTCCGTGAACACTTTATTTCACAATCATAAAATTTTATGTTCAACTGCTGTACAACTCAAAAATGACGCCGAATTTTCAGCTACCGAACGGCAGGTGTTCGTCAGGACAGATGGCACAAATAAGCAATAGAAGTCTTCAAGAATATAAAGCGCGCAGTTACTCTGACATAAGAGCTAGTAATACCCAAAAAACAAACGTATTTGAACAGTTCTACATGTTAGTCATTTCACCAAGAGTTAGTTTTTAGTTGGAGAAATTTTTCAGCCATTAGCATCAACTAGTTAG
>JGI24159J19872_10005490_pt1 | contig 16410 bp, 12 predicted proteins | sample Ectturendosymbi4_FD_19872 | JGI IMG/M metagenome (IMG submission 19872) | reverse complement strand
ACGTCAGGATACAACCAACTCTTGCGACAACACGTCAGGATACAACCAACTCTTGCGACAACACGTCAGGATACAACCAACACTTGCGACAACACGTCAGGATACAACCAACACTTGCGACAACACGTCAGGATCCAACCAACACTGAACTACACGTCAGGATACAACCAACACTGAACAACACGTCAGGATACAACCAACTCTTGCGACAACACGTCAGGATACAACCAACACTGAACTACAGTAGTTGAGATGTTGCTTTGCACAAACATTGATTACATTATTCTGATCCTGGCGGACTATTGTCACAGCACAATTCTTTTTAACCTCGTATTTGGAATGCAACTCATACAGAACGTTTCGATTTATTATTTTTATTTGTAATGAAACATAGCCTTGTTTTGCATGTTTTTTCGTTAAAGTATTTTTTCATCCAGTTTATTTATCGATAATCATGCAGTGCTTATTGCGACGAGGAGGATATGTCAACAAAAGACAAAATTAATGAAAACAAAAATTTCATTTTAAATTGAGAGATAGTGAAATTCCCACTAATTACAGAAAATTTATATACGTAAGACCGAACGATTATTTTACCAAAAACAACTTGCTGAGTCAGCAACAACACGCTTTTCGCAATAACTATTCCACATCCCTGGCCATTACAGACCTGTACGAAAACCTTCTCTAAAACCTCGATAAAAACTTATATCTTGTGCGGTTTTCTTAGATCTAAGAAAAACCTTTGATGCAATGAATCACTACGCATTGCTGACAAAACTTGAACACTACGGCGTACGAGGACAAGTGATTAAACTCATATAGTTGTATCTTCCAACAGAAAACAGTACGTTTAAGGGGGAACACTGCATCTTCTATAAAATCAATTCTTTGGGGTACCCCAAGGCTAGATTTTAAGCCCATTGTTCTTTTTGTTATTTATAAATGATTTACCAAAGTGAAGTCTTATGAAAACTATACTTTTAGCTGCTGATGCAGTTTTAGTTCAGAACGACATTAATCTGGAAAAATGCCAAAACTCGGTAATTGTGAAATGACAAAGGTAATTGATTGGCTAACTGCAAACAAACTCTCACTAATATTTTAAAATAAAATATACTGTATGTTCACAAATAAGCATGTAAGAGCTGCAATCATATCGCAAGAACTTTGAATTTACAAGTACCTTGGTTTTATTGTAGATGAAAAATTGACTTGGAAATAGAATTATAGACGGTTATGTTGGTGTAATATATAAAGTTAAACATTATGCTAACAACCAATCATTACGTTTGTTGTATCACACCTTAATAAACTCACGAGTACTATATGAGATTATTGCCTGGGAAAGAGCAGCTTCACCTCACATACAGCCAATATCGGTTGTTTTAAATCGCGCCATGAGATGTTTGAACACACATGAACTTGCGACTCGAAAAGTGAGCAACATTTATAAAACACAAAAAATTCTCCAACTGAAAGATATTTACAATCTTGAAGTGAGCAAATTCATGTGCAAATACACCAACTCTCAGCTACTGGCTACATTTAACAATTATTTTAAACTCATTACAGATGAGTTCATTCGTATAATGCAAGACAAACCAAAACTCGGCAATTTGCTTTACCAAAAGCACGTTCAAACTCAGGTGCGAAAATGTTAAAAAATTTACTAAAATAAACTGTTGGTTCCCTTTACATTACAAGTAGCTTCATCTTAGGCAGTTGTGCAACCTAAATTACCCTGGTCTTTCGCAGCCTCCACCCCCTGCATTTTATAAATCGGTCTGCTTGGAAGTCATCCTAGCAATTATAACAACCGTGATGGCACCATCCATGCGTGTGACCTTTACTACTGTCACATACATATGCTTGTGTTTCATCAAAGTGATTGTGCTAGCGCCATCAAGCGTATGCTCTCCCACTACCGCCACATATGTATCTTAGTGTTATTCCATATAGTTGTGGTGGAAGTGAAGACGTTGTACAATGCAATTTTTCATGCCAAGGGTTATTTTTATATGATTGCCAGTTTTTCAAGAAGACCGGTAACTGTGGACCAATATATGGTGTGCTTTCTTTTGGTTCAGCTTTGTTTCACTTTAACGATAATGTGATGATGTGGCCTCAAAAGGAATTTGTAGTTTTTATTCTTGAAGGCAAATAGTTGAAGATAAATCCTGGTGGCAGTTTTTTGCGCCGTAGATGAGTTCCTCAAATCTTGCGGTAGATTTTGACTGCATCATTGTAACATCATGCGTCATTCATGTGTGGTTCGTGCTTTCTTATTTTATTTTGCTTATTTTAGCTCGTCGTGACAAGACAAGATTGCATCCAGCAGGCTTACGCTTGTTGCAAAATTGTCGCTATATAATAAATAAACAAATTATGACATGTGTGTTTCCAACTTGTACATGATCAAATTTATTTCAAAATATTTGCTACTGTTGTGGTGGAGGTAGCTTCCAACAACGACCGACCTCTCATTCCCTCGTTATGGCGCCTAACAGACCAGAAAAGTTGGTGGTCGGAAATGCGCGCAAAGTATGAAAACTTATTAATGACTTTGAGACTCATTTGCCCCATTATTCAATTTAGTTGTATAATAGGTTTTTGATTAAACGTATTTTCTGTTATTTTAGCGTTTATTACAATAAACAACTTGAAATATATTAAAGATATAGTCAAATTTTTTAAGTGTCGTAGCAAAGTTTATGTTGTAGCAAAGTCCCGGAATCCCAGAAAGCAATATAAATCCACGAAGTTGGTGCAACAAAGAATATGCTTGCCAACATCTATACAAAAACACAACCTGCTGAAAAATCCAGACACATTAGATTCTAGCCAGTGAAGCATTCAATTTCTAGCCGGTGAAGATTTGCTTTACACTGGTTCTCAGGAACCACTATCCCTAAAGATATTGGCTTGGGGAACCCTCATCTGTAGTTATGTCGTTAGTGAAAAGGGTGGTGGTTGTTTTTTGTGCATCTGATGTACGAAAGGAGTCACTTTGGGATTCTTTCAGTGAACCCCAAGATTTTCAGTGGGGGACCCCGGGTTATAACGGTTAGAGAAATATATTCATCATTACGAAATTGCTAAAGTGTCTTCACGAAATTGCGAAGTATATGACAGGATCTGGTGGAAGACCAGAAACTGCAATTCTCAGGATCCACCATTCATTCCACAGTGACTGGGAGCACTGTGTAATTTTTCAAAGGGAAATGAACTAAATGCAATATTTGATATTATAACGGCAAAGATGGCTTTATCAGCAACTTGAGGCAAATAGCAAATATTTTTCCCCAAATATTAAGCCTATGTCTTTTTGCCAACATCTGTTAATTCCGGTAAAAGTCCCTAATTTAGCATGGATTGGCATTCACCAGTAATAAAGAAACTACATTTCCAAAAACAGGAATGCTTAGGCGATGTTAGATTTTATTTAAATGCAGTCAGTCACGTAACTTGTGCAGATCCGGCGTCTCCAACGCGCAATCTTTATACAAGTTCGTTTTCTATTTTCAGGCCCATTCAATAAGAGAGGCAATGGACGAAGAAAACGCAGCTTAGGCCTATTCTCCTTCGCTGAACAAGAAAAACATCTGCTGTAATTTCTTCAACAAATTTATATTTTGCTGCTGCTTGACTTGCTTGTTGTTTCAAGCAGGACGGCTGGCTTTTTCCCTGAACCTGTGCGCCGCTATTTTACTTGGCAGGCTGTGTTCAAATCGAAACCGAAGTTTTTATTAAATCGCTATTTCTTTCTGACAAAATGTTCGACGTATTCNGCTGATGTTGTTTAAATTAAATTGTTTTCGTTATTTCGATCTCTGTTTCAGTTTGAATTATTGCTCGGCTTACATCACCCTTACCTTTTNAAAAAACGAGTGAGCAACTTTCCGATGTTCGTCTCTTGAAAATTAAGCCAAATGTGAGTTCCTACTTTGACTTCTTCGATTGGGATATACNCAAAGACTAGCAGTGGAGATTTGTGGAAAAGTGGAAAAATGCCGCTTCTAAAAATATGAACAAATTGAAGATATTGTTTTCTTTTCTTGCTTTTTTATATAGCCTTTCACTATCTTAGAATGTAAAAGCAGGATGCGGAAAAGCTGAGTTATAATTGTGTTTTGAATATGTCTCCTTAGATCAAAACAACGCGAATGTCTCATAACAGCGATGAGGGAATCGTAGCAAGCTTGTAGCCCAGGCATTTGCTTTGTTCGGGAATGTTTTACAACAAACAAATGTGTCGGATCACAGCAGAGGCATGCAGTACTTCTGCTTTTTTGAAATCATAACGCTTTACTCCAAGTAGATTTCACAAAAGATCTTTGAAGTTCTAAATCAGATGCCTCAATTAAACGTCTGCACAGCCTACTTGTTAACATAGCGCTCCTGTCTCAAAACGATACTCAAGTTGATTACATTTCCTATTGATGCACTAAAACGTTGAGGCAGAGCCTTTTAGAATCCTTGGTTTCTACACGTCAAAGCTTGTCCGGGTTGGTTGTTGGCAGTTCGGACGCAGCGTTGTCCTTGCTGTTCCAAACCTGGCCCAACGCGGCACAAACCTGTTCCAAATCTGGCTCTTATAATACTACTGTTTCTACAAAAGGTACTGTTTTGTCTATTTGTTTTATGCGCGGTTGAGAAGTTTTAAAGTTGTTTCGCTTAAACAAACAACCGGTTTTTGTGATGCACACTGTTTGAAGAATATTTAAACAGATAGCAGCACACTAATTAAAAACTAGTAACTATGCTCAATCTATGCTAGAAGCGAATGAGTTAAGCTCTGTTGGCCTCTCTGTGGAAAATCCCACAGTTGGCCTAGGGCTAGGCCTCACGATTTTAAGACTGCTTGCACCGCTAGGCTAGTACAAAAATGTCAATTTATTTTTCAATAATTAGAAACTTTGGATGCACCAAAGATGCGTTGTCATATTGAGGGCCGGTCCGCAAACTATTGCCTGGATTAAACCGGATTGTAGCAGTGGCGTAGCCATCCCAAAATTGGGGGGGAGGGGCAAAAAATTTGGGGTGGCAAAATTTTTTATTTTAGACTAGCAACAGTGTTTTGTTTGGAATATTGCCTCACGAAGCACAAAATGACTAGATATTTCAAAAATTTTGGGGGTGGATGGCCCCCTATCCACGCCTATGGTCGGTAGTGCGAAAAAAGTTGCCGACCCCTGCGGTGGCCCCAGTTGACATGTTGGCAGTTGAAGTCGCCAAAATACAGACTGGGGTGTGGGAACGTCGGGATGGCCGTAGGTGTGAGTCGCGAGGATGGAGGTTTGTAGACGTTAATGATCTTATATCCTGCGACCAGTGTTCCTTCCAAGGTGCGCAAATGCGCAGTATCGCCAGACAATTTGCGCAGTGAAAACTCATTCTCGCGCACTTGCAACATTCCATATTTAATTACCGTGTATATATCGCATAGCCGTTGTAACCCCTGAAGCGTTTCACTGTTTTTGCGTCTTCGTGATTGCGCACTCGCATGCGCACTAAAACGGTTGCGCATGCGCACTAAAACAAACATTTGTTCAGTGTAAGATTTTCTTGGAGGGAAAAACTGCCTGTGACGTCTACACGCAACCACTTAGTCTCTGATTGTTCTGGAGACTGATCGACCAGTGATCATTCCAACCGCTCGTGGACAAACGTGGCAAGGTCCTGCTTCCTGATCAGGACTGAACCAGCTTGCGAGAAGTTGGAAATCACTAGCTTGTCTGCAGTTGTGCAGTGGGTCTCCTGCAGGACGATGATGAAAGCCTTGTTCTTGCACGCTACCTGCCAGGGGCGGATCCAGTTAGTAGCATTAGGAGGGGCGATTTCTGTAATAATGGTAGTCAAGAAGTCTCATAACGCCACTGTAAGAGTGTTGAAGTATACTTAACAACAATGCTGCTATAAAACAGTGGACGACAGAAAGGCCTTATACTGCGATCAATGAGAAAATTCGAACATGACGAACGACTTATTCGGAGTTGGTTTTGATGTTGTTTTCCGTATTGTACCAAATAACTGCGAATATACTTACTTTTGTAGGTTTTAGAGGGAACGTCGCCCCAATCATCCCTTCTGGATCCGCCCTTGCCAGCTGCTCGATAAGGTTGATCTTTTTTGCGGTGAGCTCCACCAGTGTTTGTTTTAAGGTTTTTAAAAGTGTGTCGTGGTGGAGCTTTAGGGTGTCAACACCATTTTCCCTTCTATGTCTGATACTTCTAACTCATTTTCACAAAAACGCAAGTTTACATCCAAATATGCTTAATTATTTGAATACGACATGCGTTTTTGGCAAACAAACTAAAGACAATTTCATAAATAGAAAGGTTCAATGTAGACCTACGCACTCATTCATTTACTCATTTTCATGCCCCCTCTTCCTTTGGGGAGAGTCGTGGGGTCAGCAGAACTCTAGGAGGACCTGAAATACCTCACGATCAACAGCAATCTTTGATAGTTCTGCTGGCTCCACACCAAGACGGGACCAAGCAAAGTCGGAGATGTAGTCAAGCCACCTGGTCCTTGGACAAAATGTAGGCCGCTTTCCCGTGGGTGTGGACTGTATTCTGAAGGACTTAGTTCCCCATTCTTACCTGGGACATTCTGGACACACGGCCGAACTAACAGGCTGGGATCTCTCGATTCGGAGAAGTGGCTTGACATCCCGGGCTTTACGGATTTCAGACCTGTGCTCTTTGACACGAAGTGTCACACCGAGAACTCTTCGCAAATATCCCATCTCTGCCGCTTGTTCTTTGACATTAGGCCTATTTTTTCAGTCGTCACCTAAGATTCATGACCACAGGTGAGGATCGGAACAAAGACCGATTTAAAAATTGAAAGTTTTGCGGTCTTTGAAAGCTCCTGTTTCGTCACCACGGAGCAATAAGGCTCACGCACAACTGCGTTTGCTTTACCAATCCGCGTCTCAATCCCTTTGTTCCGACTTTGATCACTCATGAATACCACCACAAGGTACTTGGTCGTCTCCGCCTGCTGCAGTGTATTTCCGCTCACTTGCAGGAAACACTGCTTTGGGCATCTTAAGAGACACAATACTGCAATCTTTTTAGTGCTGATTTTCGTTCCTGCGTGGTCGCACGCAACAGAAAACCAATCATATGCGTCCTGAAACCCTGTTGAGAAGATCCACGCATGCAATACCAATTCGTCCGCAAAAAGCTAACGGCTCATCCTGCAGTTCCCAACAGTGACACTCGTCGACGCGTCTGTGACTGTCTATCCAATTCATATAGACCAGAGCTCTTCAAATTTTCTGGGAGAGACCACATAAGTTATTGAACAACAGTTCGAGGGCCAGACATCTTGCGTGATGTGATTTTTTCGGGATATGTTACATTCTACCAAATCAACACATTTTTCGTAAATGTATTTTTTCAGTATTGACAAAATGTGTTTTGCGACCGAGTGAAATGGCTTCGCAAGTCGGATTTGGCCCGTGGGCCTTAAGGTGGAGAACCCTGAGATAGACCATGAAGAGGAGTAGTGACAGCACACATCACTGTCGGAGTCCTACAAGAACGCTGAACGGTTGTGAGGTAACTCCGTCGACACGGACACAATCTGACCTTTGGCATGGTCCCAGGATATGTCGACATTTTGTTGGAGAGTGGAATTTTGTTCTGTTGTGCTACGGCCACGACAAAAACCACACTGGGTATCATCCAGCTTTGGTTAAATTATTTCCGCGGCATCTTGGCATACACTCTTCCTGGGAGTCTACTAAGCAGCGGAAATGTCGCCGCGCTTTGCGCATTCCTACCCAGCCCACGCTGAACACATCCAGCACGGGTAGCAGTGGTTGCTGCCGAAGCGACAGGTTTGGTGGTGGAGCATTTCTGGAAATGCTGCAACAAGGAAGGCCACGTGAAGAGCACCTGTTATCTCGCAGGTTTACAATATGAGATAGTTTAGTTGTGTAAAGGTGGTATGTAGTGTTTTCGGTATGGTGCTTTACTTGGGCAGGTTAATAAGTGAATCGATAGCAGCATTAGTTTTCATTGTGATTGTCTGAATTAAAAGGGTTAAACTAGGGCTGGGCAAACATTGTCTACGGAGTGCCACATTGAAAACTTTATTGCTACCGGGGCCGTATATATTACATCCATAATCGCTGGAAAAACTTTTTACATTAGCTAGCACAAAATGAGGGGTAACAATAGTCACTTCCGGTTGAGTAAAAATGCGCTTTCGAATGAAACGTGTGGAATAAAATCTAGAGAATTCTAATCTAATCAATTCAATCACTTTAACATAGACTCGAAATACGTACTATCCATGTACGTGTGGCTGCCCTGCGGGCCGTAGTTTGTCCACCCCTGAGTTAAACGCAACCTGGGCGGAGTGAGAACGGCTTATTTGCCTATTTCTTGGTTCGAAATTTTCGGAGAGCAAACAGGAATCACGAGTGATAATTTTCGATGAGCTTCTGAGCAAGAGTCATTTTTGTCAGAACAGGTTTCCGACGAACACTCCTCAAACATATAGTGAAGCCAGCCAGGCCTTGCAAGGTACGGAATACCTCGATGTCACTTCTGTGACGTTCCTTATCAGTTTATGTAACTGAGACCGACTTGCTCAATGCCGTCACGATTGATGCACAGCGCGCATACGACGATCGTTTAACTCCAAACCATCTCCGCGCCAGTCCCGTCGTAACGGGGGCTTAGCCCCCCCAAACAAACCACCAACACCCCCAAATGGAAATATGACACTGTAAACCAGTGGATTTATTATCAAATTTTCAATGTCAACCCTGCCCGGCACAAAGCCAGACTTTTTTGTTGTTTCACCAAAATTTGATACAAGTTTACGACGTTGATGCTTGTTTCAGATCAGTGGTTGAGTCGTGGTACAAAAAAGGTTGAAAACCACTGTTTTACAACAACGCGACAAAAACTGTACTTTCCGGCATCGTTCTGTCTGCGCTTGAAGAGGGGGTGCAAAAAATGTGGGAGTATTTTGGAAAACACCAGCATCGCCATGTGACCATCAGAGGCACGTACAGGTTAACTGTGAGTTACTTTCTCATTAAAATCGCAGTTCTTTCAAAAACCTTGTCCGCTTGGTAGCAACACTGCAGCAGGCAATCATCGAGGTTTTGCTGTTTGTATTTTAACAAAAAGCTTGGCATCATATAAATGAAGGCAGTTGGAAAATTGGAACAAAACTCTCCAATGTCTTCTGTTCATCTCAAGGCATTATTTCCACCAGAGACGAAACACAAAAAGGCAAATATCAGGTCATTTCCGGACCGCACCGGTTTATGCGTTGGACACGAAAAAGATGCGATTGGCTGAAGTGAATCTTCAGCAGGTGGTTGACACGAAGTAACCTGACGCGAACGGTCACCATTGGTGGATTTCGTTCCGGTTGGACAGTTGCTCGTCACGTGCTTCCAACTTCTGCTCCTCAGCTTTCCCCGCGGAAGCTCTCACTTGTGACCAGTGGCGTAAGATCAATGTAATCGTGATGTCATCACATGACGCATACGGCACGATGGATGTCCATCAAATCGTCTAGAATCTGATCGAGGAAGAATGAGAGAGGATTATCAATAGGGCAATCAATTTTTGACCTGTAAACTTAAAATTTTAACTTTATTGTCTTTTGGTTGCCATAATTATCAAGTTCTACTACTGTAAATTTGGTAAACAGTAATTTTATTTGCGTAAGGTCATTGCTAAACTTACAAAGCAAAAGTTTATATTGAATTCCAACCAAGCTCAACATTACCATTGTTAGCTGTTGCGACTGTGCTATTGAGTGCAAAAGAAAATTTCCAATAAAACATGGCAATGCACGTTCGACTGGCCTGAGCATGGGAACGGGGAAAAGATTTGTGTCTGTCGCCAGCGTTGAAGCGCTCTGTTCACGGTTTGATGACGACACAATCAGACCATGAAGATTAATCGCTCTTCTGACGAAACACTAATTGTCAGCGCGCCACGCAATAAGATGATGGGTTAAGCACAAGTGAATCACCCACGTCAGCCCCACCTGGTCCTGGGTCGTCCCAATCTTCTTCGCCAGTTCGTGTCGCTCAACACGACTCAGCTGTGTGTATCGCCACAGGAGGTCGCCGTCGAGCATGTTCTTCATCGGGTTGCTAAGCGACGGGTGTTCGCAGCGCAAGTGTCTGTGACGACAAAATGAGCAACAATTGAAACAAGATCGGCCACTACAAGTGTGCACAGCGACATCTTGCGGAAGCTTCAAAGCCACTCCTGGAGGAGCAGGAACATCAGTGACGTAACAAAGACTGAGGGGGCAAGAATCCACGCATCTCTCATTGTAAGCCTGGACAGGCGGGAAATGAATTTAATCGTATCGTTTTTCCATATCTCGCATTCATTCTACGTGAAGCTTTTACGACTTGGAAGCTTTCAACAAGAATGAAATCCCAGAAAGAACAGTCTAGAAAAAATGCAACAGACCTACGAAAGTTACTGAGCCTGTTACTAAGACAACTTGGTCCCAGTGTTTACTGTCAGTTGAGCTAATAACGGATTTTCTGCACAACAAGTGCAAGCCAGTAGAACAGCAAGCTCATATCTGGATCTCCTTGAAACATCGACCACAAAGTTGCACAAACTTCAATGACAACGACGCAGCGCTTTTGCGATATTTACCAACATAACTTAATCGATGTACCTGAACGCTTTCGGGTTCAGCCCGGCAGTGTGGGGGAGGCCGACCACCATCACGTTCTGTAACATGAGCAACCTGCGGTATGTCTTCTCTGTGATGGGGAGGACGTACGATAGTGCGCCATCCAGTGTACCTGCCGATGACAAAAACAGTTGAACCAAAAACAAAGAAACGTTGCCACCACCATCATCAGGAAGGGGGTAATTTACACGAGGGTATGGTTGATCATACCACGTCCTCCCTCCCACCTTAGCATACGTGGCTCGACTAACATATCGGCAGCGTGGTGATCAGGTGAGGGGCGTGGCTGTGTTGCCACGCCCCTTTCCACGAATTATCTTCACTGCGTTCGATGCGCGCTGTTGTCACAGAGCAATAGATGCGCTTGGAAGCTGTCGTAAGTTTAACATTCGGAGCCCTGCACTCTATGGCTGGCGTGCAAAGCAACAATCCCAACCTCACCCATCATGGTGATCAGTGCAGCTGCGTACGTCTGGTTCGGAAAACCTGATGAACGGTCAACTTGGCAAGTTCCTATCCTCCACATGCAGTTGATGTGAGAACCAACGTGGAAGTCAGCGCGACGCATCAAGCGACTCCCTCCACAGCTTTCACGCGCTGCAAAGACACATATTGCGTGTTGAAAACATGTACAGTGTGTTGTAAACACATACAGGTGTGTTGTAAACATACAAGTATGTTGTAAACACATATATATGTGTTGTAAACACATACAGATGTGTTGTATATGTATACAGCGTGTTGTAAACATGTACGGTGTGTTGGAAAGATGTATGGCGTGTTTTAAAGATGTACGGCGTGTGGTAAACACACACGGCGTGTTGTGAACAAATACAGTGTGTCCAGGTTTGGAATAGGCAAGTAAGTCAAATCGTAGCAAATGAAACGCGTTCCGTGATTCCGTAACTAAACGTTAACAATAACCAGCTGTTGTTGCCGAAGAAATTTGCCATCATGTATACTTTTTCGTTGCGTTTGACAGATGAGGCTTGGATGGACGGTTTACAACTAATCAGCGAATCTTAACAGACGAAATGTTTGGTGATGTCATAAAAGGCTTAATGGTGTCCATCGTTAACCTCCCACCGTGCCCCCTCACACACACGTCAGTATTATGTCTAGCGTAGGTACAGCAACGTGTTAAATAAGCTATCATTTCTCACCCTCGGGGTCATAGACAAACAACACCAGGTTCTTCTCTTGGTCGGAAGCGAGGAACCCAACCGCCGTTCCATCAACCACCAGGTTCGAAGCATAAACTTCCATGGGCCTGACGTCACGGCTCAGAACTGACAAAGTTTTGAACTCATCCTATGAAGAAAATCCAATTGATTATGACTTGTCCATCGGCTACAGTGGAGCATGTGCGCTGTTTGCAAACAACATAGCGCTGTTTGCAAACAACATAGCGCAACATAGCGCACATCCTGTCCATACAGTGAGCGGTCATTTGGAACCAGCATTTCTTCACCTGCGTTATACAGCAGCCATCTTGGTGTTAAGCGAGTACTTCCGAACTTTTCCAAGTTTAGTAAATTGATATTGAACTAGTCCCATTCGAACACAGCTCTTTCGCTTTAGAGCAGAGTGTTTGAAACTCTTGCAATACATGGGAAGTTTTTATTGCATGAATACTTTGTGCGGGACTAATACTGACATAATTTTATAGCACGAACCCAAATGATGAAGCTGCATAAGCGTGTATTTATCTGAAGCAGCCACAGCCACTTAAATATTAAACTTGTTCTATTTTCTGTAGAAAAAAACCCTAATGTTTAATGAAACATTGGCACGAACTCAAACCACTGTTCAAGTACTTGGACGACACGACGTTTGTTGTTGCTTCAGTTTTTAACTTTTACAACCACCACCGCTCGAAATGGTTCTTTCCAAGTGCGTTCGCGCCATTGTCGACGCGCATTATGACGTCACCATCGCTACAACCAACAGCTTCGCTGGCTGGTCAGAGAATAAATTTAAGTCTGGATTTTTTTACTTTTTTCTGAAATCAAATCGTTTGGATACACGGGAAAAAAGTTAGTTTTTTAGCATCGGGGTCAAAGGTCACCTGATATCGCAGAAGGGTTATGCTTCGCTGGATATCTGCGGCGATCGCGAAGTTGCGAAAACTGAATGAATCGTGAATGTAAACGTTGGTGTCGACGAAGGCAAGACCCCTCAGTGACTGGTTCTCGTCAAAGCGCCATATGAAAATCTGTGAAAACAAACGAAACGGGAGTTAGAACGTTTCTTCTGTCGCAAAGACATCGCTTAAACATTGGCTTCACACAAAAACATCAACAAAATCATTGTATTGCTCTCAAATCCGAAAAGCTAATGAAAGATGTCAGGTAAAGCAAGGTACCACGGCAGCAGGAAATACGCACGAGCACAAAACAAACTCGAATGAACCCGTCTTTACCTTTTGACCAATAGCAGCCAAGAGATTGCCTTCAATACCACACACTGCAGTCACCGGACCTTTCTGCTCGCTCGAGTATATCTGCTTCAGCTTGTTCTTAGTTAGGGGCTGTCCCGGTTCTGGAACCACTTCGATCACTTCCAGAATTATGATCTGATGTGCGAGAGATTAACTCAGTGAGCGGAAAAATTGCAAACACAAGTTCGTCAGAAACATAAGGAACAAGCACAAGTATTTCTATCCGTACATTTTTGACTTCGGAATGGGTTTCCACGGTCCGCAAGTGGTACGTGTTGGAAAAACATTGAAGAAAGGCACAACTAGTAAAAATGGGCTTGGAGCTGAGAGGTTGAGCCATGCATCATAACAGCACCGATGCTCTGATGGATTTCGATTTGAGTGCAGCCCAAGCGCGTAATCGTCATCAATATTCATTTGTAGGAAAAGCTACACAAAAATTCTGCCTTAAAAGGCGAAGTAATGACCGGGAGCGTATATGAAGAAGTGGCTTTGGTACAGACGGTGCTTCGAAGCTTTCCATTTGAAGTTGGTTCAATTCAAGCACAAGAGTCGGACCCTCCCAACCCCACCGATCGATCAGATCACCCCATGCGGGGTCAGAGGACAGCTGATCCGTTTGTTTGCTTAGCAAGGGGTTGAGGTGTGTTATGCACGGTGAGGTGTGTTATGCACGGTGCGATTTATACAAAGCTCGGACGTAAAAAAATCCACTGTAACTGTGAACCTCTTGNTCTCTATTCACGATTTCGTGAAAAAATAACTTTTTCGTAAAGACTATATTAGCNAATACTCCGACAAGAACAACGAGGCATTTGCTTTGCAAGTGCCTGACCAACCTTCCATGGACAGCTTGGTACAAGTGGTTGCCTTGTCCAGGGTGCTGGAAGTCATTGAGGGGCAAGGACCAAATATAACCGAAAAATATATCCACACGGCCAAGAATCACGGAGTGAAAAGTGAATGCATGATGTGTTGGAGCAAAAAGAAGGGAACTGCTTCGCGTTAGTTTAGACCTGACGGCAACACAGCTGCACATGTCGTGCATCTGAACACGGAACGAGCCTGAATTGGCTCCCGTTTGCACANCAGACCTCTAAATACGCTCAATTCACTCACTGACAACAAGAAGGCAATAGCTTCAAGGAAGAANGACACAGATCTAAGCCACCTGGGGGTGTATGACACCCCCCGGCCCAACAAGGGACAGACAGCAACCTGTGGTTGACCCTACCTTTCCACGTGAATTCATTTCTTCGCCCATGACGTTGCACGTCCCAAGGACAATGTAGTTCTGACGCACAGTGGTGTACGGCCCGGGATTGAGCCAGGCGTTCTTCATGCAAGTCACGTGTTCAAACTCCTCCATGTCAAGTCTGAACACAAAACAATCTAACAAGGAGCCGTTGATTTAACGCTGCCGTCGAAACCCAACACGCATTGTGTTGAGAATGAGAGGAAAGTTTCCACAAGTCATGATCGCGCAATAACACGTCCTTCTAGTGCAGTGTTTTTAACCTTTTTGCTGCAACGGAACCTTGCACAAATGTTTCCGTTGCTCATGGAACCCTATGCAATGATCCAAGTGTCTATCCTACTTTCTGTAGTATACCAGATCGGCAAAAATGTCACATCTATGTTTGATTTCTATGTTTCGGCGGAAACCCTGGCAACCACTTGCGGGCCACTGAGGTTCCGCGGACCTCGGTTGAAAAACGCTGCTCTACAGAATTATATACAATTCATGTGCAGTTTGGACCAAGGCAGTCGCTGTGTAAGTTTCAATGTTCACGTCGTCATTAAGACTTATCAAACAAATGTTATACACGGTTTCAACTACACCATCACCCGATTGCACGCACATCACGTTATTGCTTTGCTAGGGGGGCTAAAATCACGAATGTAGGGGTGTTTAGTCAAACCTGGCGTTGGGGATAAGTTCCCAATTGACGGGGGACAAGAGCTGGACAGAGAACTTGTCGATGTGGGGGTAGACGAAGCGCTCGTCCTTTTCCAGATCTTCGAATTCTCGCTCATTATCGCAGTTGGTGTAGGGGAGTCTGGTGCATGGCTCAGATACGCTGGAAGTGAGGGCGTACACCTGTGAGGATGGGTAGCTTCAGGTTTGGCTGATGGGTCTTGAATCCGCGCATTATTTAAACAGTTCTTGATACTCATAAAAGCGAAACGAAAAAACTGCAGTGGCGCTTAAGAATTCCCCACATTGTTATGTCATAACGCCTCTGCACTGTCTGTTTGCATCACAATGCCCTTTATCTGCTGTAGATGACAAGGAGAGGAGGTTGTAGAAGTACGTACGTAAAGGCTCGTCACAGAAATGCATGTTTTTTATCACTTCATCCTGAAATAATCCGAAACGACTGTGGAAAGAATATGCGTGGGAGGAATCCGAAAATTACCAGCATATCAAATACTCACACCACACTTCAAAACAAGCTGGTCATTTTCAAAACAACAGCAAAAACGTTTCTACCTTGTGTTCGATGGAGTAGGTCAGGAAGTGAGGGGTACATCGCAGGGACACTTTCCTGGTCGGCCACAGGTTGTCGTACTTCATGTGCAGAGGCAGCATGCAGATGCGCAACTCCCCCTGGAATGAAAGCCGTTTCGTTTGGGGGGAGGGGAGGTTTCGGATATTTGGTGAATTTCAGTTTCAACAACACTGTCACATTGCGCGCTTTCTCTGATCTTGCTTCAGTCTCTTTCGTCATTTCACTTGTAAGCTTTTGCTTACATATTTGCTGGACTCAAGATGAGTCGCTAACGCGAAATCGATTTAGTAGCAAAGCAATTTGCGATCAGGTTCGGCTGCGTCACCGTTGTGGTGTCTTGATACTAATTTGTGGAATCAGGAAATACGATATTGCGGAGGTTTGAGTCCAATGCACGTGCAATTGCTGAAAATGGTGTTAAAGTTATTCCCATATCCTTCACGCTATGGTTTGAAACCAGCCAAGTTTGATACAAATTCTGGCAACAGCCAACAAACCAAGCGCTTCACCTTTACCATCATATTCATCAATTTTCGTGGAAAAAATCGGGTGTGTTGCTATGAAAACGAACAACTTTTCAAAAACTCAACAACTACAACATGGCAGTCAATGACCAATCAGAAAAGTAGTCATGAAACATACGGTCTCGCTTCTGAACAATTAAAGCGATTACGTGACAACAATCGAAAGAAATGACTCAGCGAATGTGAAATATGAACGTGACTCAGCGAATGTGAAACATGAACGAGT
>JGI24159J19872_10005487_pt1 | contig 16421 bp, 12 predicted proteins | sample Ectturendosymbi4_FD_19872 | JGI IMG/M metagenome (IMG submission 19872) | reverse complement strand
GGGAACTTTTTGGTTAGTTTTTGCATTTTATTTCACTAGTTGCTACAAATCGAGAATACATTACCGCAATTTGGAGTGTCGTAATAAAACAGTTTGAAAGTTTAATCGTGACCAAAATTTCAGAGGGAATAGCTTCACGCGAAACTACTAGATTCTTAACTCTACGGTAGTTAATGGTTTCCAAGATTCAAAGGTCTCGACGTCAATTCTGTGACGTCACAATCACAGGAAATTTTCAGACGGGTCTAGAAACTAATGTATGCAGGCGATTGCAGGGCCCGAGTCAGCTTTCGACGCCCCTTTATTCCCAACTCATTCTTCGCATCTCTGCGGCCATGAACGGACTGGGTGGGGGCGTCAAAACTGAGTTTGCCCCCGGGCGCGGGAAACCCTAGGTAGGCCACTGTGTCCGTCAGGTTGTTCTTAAGAGGTTATAGCTTAATCAAGAGCAGTTTTAATTTCAGTGTTTTTATGAGCAACATAGCCACATTGAAGCATGGGTTGTAGCAAATGTGTCCTAGGAAACCATTACCTAAATTTATAAAATATCTATAGATTTCTAGATGTAAATGCTGGCAAAACGCATACACCAAACCAATTCACGAATAAAGCTCAAGCAGCATATTTCCCTGACGCCTAACTGCTNTTTTTTCTACGAGAAAAGTACGAGAAGTTTTTCAAATTTCAATGAGTGAATGTTNTTTAAAAAAAAGCTAAGCGGCTGTGGTCAGAAATCAAGACAATTGAACTATTTCATTGAAGAACTAGCGGTTTCCGTTCGTCTGTCAAAAGTCTTCCTATGTACTTGTCACCATCACTTAACCAGCCGCTCAACAATGTGTCATTGCATCAAAGGCGTACCGAGGGAGGGGGGCAATGGGAGCACAGTGCCCCGGGCGCCGAATAACTGGTGGGCGCCGAAAAGTCCCAGCAATGTCCCAAGTACTTTCTTCAACACAGCAAATTTGCTCCAGAACGACCTCAGGTTCGAACTTGGAGGTGCAAAATTTGTTTCTTGCCCCGGCTCGGGCGCCATCTGACCTCGGTACGCCCCTGCATTGCATTCACCCTTTTATTGCTTCTAGCAACTTTTCTTCATAATCACGATTAGGGACCAGCTAAGACGAAAGACTAAGTATAAAGATGCCACAGTTGACTTAAAATAGTCTCAGTCCAAGGCACCCTTTATGTAAGCCTTTTTTTAGGAGGATCAAATTATTTCACAGCTACAAGATATTTTTGAGCACTTCAAGTCTTCTGTTAATATCATAAGTAAACCAGNCAGAATGGCGATTTTCGAAGGTGAAGTGGAGTCGGTTTCAGAGAACGNCATTACAACTATTATCTTCAACTTGTNTGTGTGAAGCGTTGCAATAAGTGTAAATAAAATCTGCTTTAAGTATTTCTAGTTTTAGTCCATGTGTATTGATCAATAATTTAGTANTCGAGAGTTACCGTTTGTTGTTTGGCTTTTAGTTTNGCTCACCTAAAACGTTTGTTAGCTCCACTACGTTTCAGCTAAGAGAGCTGCAGAATAAACAGCTGTTCGATTTATATTTGTGGACCGACTGTAGTTTTGCGATCCGTGTCTTGGTTCACAGGAGCAGTAAACTATCAGCTTACATTTTGCAGGTGTTGATGCCGTACATATTAACCCGTTAGTTTCGCCACCTGGTACAGACAAGTGACCCACATGGCTGGCTCCTTGATAAATTTCTCGCAAGTTTGCAGTGCTAATTCATGAAAGTTACCTATTCAACTGCAAATATACTAACAGCTATGTTTGCCATTCAGGTAACTGTTTGAAGTAAAAATCTCGTATAGTGTATCTTCGGTTGGATTTATATATACCTGNATCAACTAANAGGCAGCAAATGCTTTCATCGAGATACTCAACGCTGGAACATTCGTTTCTACCAGGCGGAACGCTAGATATACTCAGATGGGTTTGGTGTTCCGCTTTTCGTAGACTTTCCACAAATTTATAAAAAATCAAAACTCATGCGTGTTGGCATTCCTAAAAATGACCTATTGAAGCCAAGTAAGCGCAGCGTATTAAAAGAAAGCCTGCTGTACTTACCCAAAGTCTGTAGCAAGCTTTGTGACTTGGACACATATAAATGCTATGTTTTCATGCAGTACCAGGTACAGTATGAGACTAAAGAATCTTTGAAAAAGATCTCTGTTGGGCTAACATTGCACTGAAAAACTTTCCATTCCTGTCCATCACATGAACATCAGGAATGTCTTTTTCAAGGTTCTACCAATTGCATGTTGCATTTACAGATGCACATTTACAGATGTAATTTGCAAGTGTTTTGTAACTATAGTAGCATATCCCAAACGCGGTAGGTGGATCCGTGAAAAGATTGGTGGACGCATTCCATGCAATCTATGATAAAATATCGACAACAACCAAACGTTGGAACAACTTCGTTGGCTACAACCGACGTAAACATTGCAGCGAAGGGAAAAAAAACATCTGAAACCAGTGCCATCATTGTAAACAATCATTATTGCAAACAAAAAATTAAAATAAGTTTTAATGCGTTAGCGAAAGTCAAGCTTGAGGCACAGATGCAGGCGCTGACTCTTGACGCCCTAATTGCCGAACCTTGACAGGATGTCGATTGACACACATTCTGTTGAACACGTCAGCTGAAGTCAGGCGCTTTGCTGGCTCTCTTATGCGTATCGATTTATGCCCTGATAGGTCTCATACGGTTCGCGCCTCGTTAAAAACAAATACACATCAAGCGAATGTTGTCGAATCATCGTAAATGTGAAGCAAGGGATTTGCACGCCACCGCTTATTTTCAGTGCTGACCCTAGCTGACTTGACTCGAGCGTCAACTAGTTACATTTCATCGCACTGCTACTCTTACACGAACTTCCGCAGTTAGGTTATCTTTCATTATGTATTACAGACGTGACTTACCACTGTCTTTGCTTTCGTTTCACCATCGTTTCAATAGTTATTGTAGCACCTGCAGCTGCACCAATTCCGGTCTCATGACAAGAACTGTATCGTTTTGTCAATCAACGGTGTTTTGCGAGGGAAATAGAGAGAACCATTGAAAAGTTTCTTGACAGTAACGCCCGAAGTATATGAATGTGTGTTTCCTATCTTTTCTTTGCCTTAACGGCCAAATGCGACTTAGGCTACTTGTCTTTTGTAAACCAACTAACCCTTGGAAAAGTAATGGGGTACCTAAGCTCTATCACTGGAGATAAAAACTTGGCACGCTGGCACTTTGTTTCAAGAAATGTGAAAGTATTTTCTCCCAAGTTAATCGCTTCTCTTCGCGTTTCGCTTTCACTGCGTAAATTCAAGTTTGAAGTTCACGATACAGTAAAATCGTGATAAACGAAATTCGCAATAGAAAGAAAAAAGTAACAAACAAAGGTGCAGACCTTAGTCAGCATGGTAATTAAACCATCAGTATTAAGCAAAGACTCCCTATCCCTGGAATACTAACGTGGGTCACGGTGACCCGGGTCATATGAGGTCATGCTCGTGAAACTACGTAAGCGCGCGTCGGAGCGCTTTCAGCTCTTCAGTAGCTTCATTTTTTTGTGTGACTTGGAAATAGGTGCGCTTGCGGTTATCGTTACTCTTTTCGATTTTGCAAAGGAGCGAGTTCGTCACGAGTTCGGGTCACGCTGACCCGACGTCATGGTTAGCGTGAGGTGGCAAAAGTACGCTTAACCCACGTTATGGTTAGAAGGGGGTTGAGCGCCAGGTGGCTGCAAAGAGCTGAAACTCACTCAGCGCATGCTGCTACTGTCGTGTTAGCAGCATACATCATAAGAAATTCTTCAGGCCCAAATTTTTTTTGTTATGAGTAACTCAGTTCAGACATATATGAAATTTACACCACCACCCCTTTCATCAAAAATCGTATGATATTAGAGTACAAAGTAACTTTGTTAGTGCTCAAACTGCTCAATGAGAGTTATATTTTCAGTGTAGTTTTTGTGGTAAACTTCAGTTGAAGGAAATTACATTTTCTTTATTTTTGAAAACCGGGTCATGCACACCCGACGTTATGGTTAGTGTGACAAAAACTGAAGATTAGTATTCTAAACATCTGATACGGGAAGAATCGAAAGCCGTAGACCTATTAGCCGTAGCACTCGTATCATCTCAAATTTCCACCTAAAACTGTTTGCTGACATGGGAGTCGGAAGGATTTTTTTCATGGGGACACTCGGTTATTTTTCCAAAAATTTTCTGGGTGGACAAAAGTGGTTAAATTTCTCTTTTCTCACAAGAATCTAAGAAAAAAAACTTTTTTGCTGAAATTTTCAAAATCCAGGGGGGTCAGAACTCCCCTTCCTCCCTTGCGATACCCATGTTTGCTGCGTGTTACTTTGAAAAAATGGCCTTACACAAATATTAACAACCTGCAAATTTGATAACAAGGTTGAAATCTATATTTAAGGCTGTGCTGTACACAAGTGATGTAGTTAGCTCTGGCGTAAAAATACAGCTTGTCCAAGTCAAGGTGAAGAACTAAGCAAAAACTAATAAAATCCACCTACTGTGCACTTCATTTCTTGAACAGCGTTTCGATTAAATTGCCAAATTAGAGCACTTGCAGTTATGTCCTTGGTTTCATATTTGCTAGAAAAAAGCACACTAGCATTTTCTGGTTGTTTCTTGAGAAAGGTTAGCATCTAATGATTTGATTACTTTGGATATTTTCTGTAACAACTATACAGTAGTAACCAAGAGTTATGGATGAATAATTTTTAGGATAACGTTTAGTCCAGGTAGTGTCGTAAGTGTAGCCTTGGTAAATTTTACTAATGTCAATAAGAAGATAACATGAATCGAATAGGCAGGTTGTCATGTCTAATAACAGCCCAACATCAAGCATGCTCATAAAATCACCTCGTCAAAATGGTTTCCTGTACTCATTAATTATTAATAAAGTGGGACGCACAACCACTGCCGATGCAAAACCCATCTAAATTGGGTCTTATTATGCAAATAAACTTCCACGCTCGCTCGTGTTATAACCTTTGGGTAATGAATGCAAATTAGATGTTAAATCACGTTTCCGCAGGAGATTTTTTAGGGATTTGCAAAACATACGTCGGTTCCGCAGAATAGACTGAGAGAAGCTTAAGCTGAAATGAAATTTATCGATTGTTTTTTTGCTTCGATAGCCAACTGATGTATTTAAAATACAAAAAAATTTTCGTAACGTTGCGATTTGTATAGTCTATGATTGTCATAAAACTTAATTTAATTCAAGCAAAAAATTCCGCAGCAGCAAATCTACACCAAGGAAAGCAGATTTTATAAACGAATGTTAGTTTATTGAAAAAGACTAATTTTCGAGAATCAAAACGTAATAATGAAAATGAAACTTAATGCTCAAAAGTCTCCTTTATCATAGTGAGATTTTGATTTCCATTTATCACTTAATGTGTGAAACTTGTAAGTACTTCTTTACACTTAAGGTTAGTAACTGTAAAGAGAGAAACTTTAAGAACAGTTGTTCCCACATAAACCCCGTAACATTATACTTACCCAGGAATTTGTTAAACAATGAAGTAAAGCTACCAAAATCACTTTTATGTAAAATGACGTACTTTTTATTTACTTTTCAAAAATATCCAACTCTCAGATGCCCATTCAGTTGACAAAATGTGGGAGCTATTTTTGTTACAAGGTTTTGTTTATAGTTTTTATTATTTCTATGCGCTTTGGTCTACAGCAAAGTATATTTCCTAGCTGAGAAATGAACTACGGACTGCGCACTTCAAACAAAACAGAAGAAAACTTTTTATTCCCGACACATTTGTTACTGTTTTTGTGAATCATGTGCAACAAGCAACAACTTCTTGCATGGTTTTCAATATTACATTAACAACAGTTTTTAAAGGTAAATAATAAACAAACGGATACGAAAACATAACTAATCATTAGCCAAAGTATGCAGAAGAATGTATGACAAGCAAAACAAGCGAAAGTACACGGCACTTTCCTCAAAATAAAAACCTTATCTTTTGGCTTTTCCAAAACGATTTGTCTGATCCAATGTGTTTCAAAATGCTTAAAAAATTTCCTGGAATATTTACTTCCACAGTATCTGGTTGCTTTCAAAATTACTGTTCTCGATCAGATTACACGGCAAACAGGAAAATTTACATATTGCATTACTTTCGAATTTATTTGAATTTATACACAAACAAAGCTTGTTGTCACATGAAATTGACTGCAAACATTCTGTTCCCAACGCTTCTTAATAAACTGCAAGGAAAACTCATCGAGGTTTGACTGAGTGTATAAGAAGATAACATAAATGTTTGTGAGTTATTGGCTGCAAGAAACCGTTTACCTGCTTATCCGCCGATTACAAAGGACTAGTATTCGTTATTTTCTATGTTGAAATGCTTTTGAAGAATTAGGGCAAGTTGCAAAATTTGGGCAAGTTCTTTGTTCGTATTACCTGGCCTAGGTTCTTGATTTCTATTAATTAGCCTATAAACAGTGAATTTGTTAAACTAGTAAAAGTGTTTTACGGACTAACTACAGCGGTTAACAGTTAAGTGCAATGTAAGTTGAAAACGTAATGGCAAGCAGGGGCAAATGCTGCGTATCCCGTTTCATTCTTTTTTTTATTAGGTGCCACGAAAAGCAAATATTTATCAATAGCGTGTGAACCAAACAGCAAGAAAATCTACAGGATGCGCTTTCCTATATTTTCATTAACCTTGTCTATCTTTTAGATACTGTAGTTTTCTCTAATTGTGACCATGAATTTTTCTTTGCAAGTTTTTTTGTGTCTACCAAATTACTTGCGATGTTGATACCATAATCAATTTAGACAATATATATTTTTGGAAGAAAAAAAGTATAATTACTTTCTAAACTTCTTTATTTATCTCGCAAACATTATGTCAAATTAAATTACGCAAAGTAAGCAAACTTCATGTAGAAGCATTTGTTTTCCGAAAAAGACAACGTTGAAAATCTATGCAAAGGATTGCAGAAAATATAACCACACTTGGTGGTCAAAATCGTTTCCCTCATGCATGAACACGCATCAGGTTTCACTTAAGGTTGGTCTTTAATTTTTACCGTGACGTGAAGCCTGACCTGTGGTACACACCTATGTCTATAACTTTCAAAAATTTAAATCTTGATGCAAGTCAATGTTTTTCTTTGCATTCGTGAATTTTCCTTGGTCTTTTTGTTTGTTTGCAGAGTTTTTTAAAGGAAAATGTTAGGTACCCGGTATGGACCTGTAGGGACCCGATTTCTCTGATTCTAGGGACCCGATGATAGTTTTCTCTGATTCTAGGGACTCGATTTTCAATTCTAGGGACTCGAATCGGATCCCTAAAACGCCTTAAAAAAACTATTATTTGTTTTCTGACTTTTTTCCTCTCCAAAGCAAATAGCCCTATATGCTTAGAGGGATGAGTGTGGTTATTATGAAAGGAATTTTGCTTGTCTTTTCGCCTGTTTTTCTTGCCATTTCTCCTTACAATATTATTGGTACTATTTTAGATTGGATGTATATGATTATTGTATATGGATAATAGCTGAAACAAAAGCTGTTTAAATCGCCGAACACAAAATATTCGTGCTAAGTAGCATTTAGCAAGACATATTGAAAATTAACATCTTCAAACCTTCCAATTGGTGATATCGGCTAGATAACTGAAGTGTTCCTTCGATCTCTCAACTGCAAGCTTGGGATTACTTTCAGCTTTAAACACAGAGCATTTGTTTCTATAGTATTGAACCCGGCTATTTGCAGCAAGCATTATGCAAATCACAATTACCAACTAACCTGCCGCAGCAAAAAGCGCTCTACTGCATCGAAATCCAGCGTTCAAACCTCGGTTATTTGCAAAACCTCAGCCTGTTTCATCTTCCGTTTTTAGTTTAATTGCACATTGTATTAGCCTACCCTGCTTATGTCAACGTACGGTCATTGTTTGCAAGAAAGGATTTTCTGCTGCCTTGCTTCGCTCCATCTTACGGCGAATGACGCTTACTCCGTATTGATGCAACCGCTCTACCGTCCACCTGAATAAAAGACATTGGAAAGGTAGTATCGATCGGAGCATCAATAGGACGGCATAGGTTAGATTACTTACTGCATCAAGTGATAAGCAACCTTTCCTCGTTGTAGCAGACACTGTAGGTGCATAAGCATTAAGCACTAAAGCGCGCTTTTGAAGCGATTGGATTCATTCACAAATTTCATGCAAGAAAAGATGTATTTGTTTCGGAATTTTTTGTCAAGGAATTTACGTCAGTTGTAGTGAGGTAAAGAAAACAATATTTGATGTTCTTTCAACCTACTGTATGCCGTATCTTGATATTATTACCAACAATCGTAGTTGTTGTTACCGTTTCGCATAAAACCAGTTAACATCTCAGTAAGTCCGTGAGTTTCAACTGGTGTTTCGCAGAAGATCGTTAAATGTGCAGCAAGAAAGTTATTATGGAAGTCATTCACTACTGTCACCAGTGAAATCTTGAAATCTTCCATGAAATCTTCCATGTGCACTATCCAGTATTAGGAAAGTAAAGATCACGTGACATTTTATTGCGGTGAGTCCCTGTTGCGCAATTATAAGAATCTTTTGCTGCATAGGCCTGTTGCTGCTTCAACAGCGCAGTAATTGTGCAGACTGTAGGAGAATAGGTTAGTTTGCACTACCCGTATTATTACTCCAACACAGGACTGCCGGATGAAATTTTCAGTAAAAAGCTAAACACTGCTAAAAAGCCAGAAAAAGGTCAAACCGATTATTTAGGCCATATAAAATACCAAATTCTTTGAGATAGTGCTATTTCTTTGTCAAAATTGCAAGAACTTCACTAGATTTTAATTTTGCAACACCCCTGGCAACCTACCAGTAGGCGCCAAGTGGTAGCTTACTATGTACTGTACTATAGTGTATGCATGTACCGCTATATAATTTTGATACAATACGACCTACGGTTAACGCTATTCTTAACAAAATAAAAACCGAAACCAACGCAATACAAGCAAGTAGATAACACAATAACACTTTCTCGACGTTATTGTCGCATTTCTGTCGCAGACCTGTGTGACAGCCTTGAGCCTTGCACAGTGCTTAGTTATAACAAATTACGCAATGCACACATTTCTAATGTTTGCGTAAAAATTAATTTCTAATCTCGCATCTCGCAAAACCTTACTAATATCAGAACGTGGGCGTCGGTCTAATTGCAGATTTTATCACAAAATTTTGCAAACGTTTTGCCGAAAAAATGGAATGGTAAATATTTTTCTACCAAAGAAACTTTTCCAAAAGATCCAAAAAGGCCAAAAGGCCAAATAAATTTTTTAAGGCCAACCAATTTGCGACAAGGCCAGAATAAGGTCAAAACGCCAAATTAAGTTCTTTAGGCCAACCAACATGAAAAAGGCCAGACTTCTGAATTTTGGTCTTAAAAGGCCAACTTGTTAACCTGCTTCAACATCGCTGTAATTAAATTGGAAGAAAGTACTAATATTCTAATTTTAGACTACCATAAATAATATATAAGTAGTGTTGTAACATTGATGAATAGATATTTGAAAAGGAAGAGTGCAAATGCAAATATTATTTTTTGGTAAAAATTAAAACAATGCATATCCAGTGATGGTGCAATTCAAAGAATGTTGCTTTCGTTTGGATATACTTTCACTGGTAATCCGACTGCCGTGATCCCATTATGCTTGATAGGCTTGTGTGAGAAGGGATATGTAGCAGTGCCATGTTTTTAACCAAGCTGTGATGCCATCTCGAAACAAAACACCAATCACTCGAGCAAGAAAACAGTGGGTATTTTGTTGGCGGTGACAAAAACAATGAAAAGCAAGCAAGCAAATTTCATAATACCAAGCAACAACCGTATCTGAAATTGCACTACAAATTAGTTCTTTTTTGGCTAAGTTCGTAGTTTAAGTGAGCCTCATATTGTAACCATGGGCGTCGGAAGGATTTTTTCCAGTGGGGGGGCACTAGGCGATTTTTCAAAAATTTTTGTAGAGTGGGACCAAAAGTGGTAAAATTTGTTTTTTCCTACTCGAAACTAAGAAAACAACCTTTTTTGCAAAAGTATTCAAAATCCAGGCAAGGCCTTGGGCCCACCCCTGCCCCTCCCTTTCGAAGCCCATGATTTTCACGAAGAAAGTAAAAGTACCAGCTTGTAAATTGATTTGAAACGAGATGCTTGGTCCTGGCGCAGTTAAAAAATTAGCCAAGTTCCCATTCCGGACATCGAAATAATCAAACAGCTTGAAAATATAACTATGGACACGAAAAAGTTGTTTTGGATAAAATACGCATGAAGGGAATATATGCTGTAGATTTCAGGTTGATGAGTCGACAGACATCTGCACAAAGTTCAGCTGCTAGCAAACGTGTGCTTCGAAGATGGAGACACCATCACAACAGAATATTGCCTGAGAAGTGAGAACATAACTGAAGAAGAAATTTTTCATGTTACATCAGATCATCTTGAACTACGACAACTTGAATTGAAAAAGTGTAAAAGTGTCTGCACAGACGGAGCAGCAGCCATGATAGGACCTTGTAAAGGCCTTGTCAGCAACATGAGGAAGAAACACTTCTAAATGTCGTAGTTACGTGTTGCTTTTTGCACCAAGAGTTCTGATTGCAAAGAATTTGCCAGCAGATGTAGTTTATTTGCTTGATACTATGACGAATATGGTTAGTTTTTTCCTTTACAAAACCTCGAAAAAGTTTGCATCTCTATGCAAAATGGCAGGATAAACATATATTTGTTGCTTCAGATCGACGTCAGGTGATTTTGCCTCTGAGTTGAAAAATAAAGTAAAGATATTTTTTTGATTGATGAACTATTTGATGAGGCAAAGCTGCTCGCTCTGATGATTGGTGTACAAGGTTAGAGTGCATGGCTGACATCCTCCAACATGAACTGAACACGCGGATGCAAGGCTGAAATAAAAAGTTTCTGACAATCACAGACAAGCTAAATACATTTCGTGTAAAGCTGCAGTTTGGGCAATACAGCTGTCTTAGAACCAATGCAAGATTTTGGACTTTGCAGATTTTATGCTGATTTAGGTATTCCCAAATACTGTAGGCCTAAACAACAAAGTCAGTCTAGTAGCTCTGAAAGCAGCAAGGATTTTGTCTCTCANCGAAGCGACATGACGTTTCAANTTTGCCGAATCGAAGAAAACGTCCTTGTNCGGTTATCATCAGCTTTAATTCGCTGATTGCCTTCCAAAATGCGATANNACCAACCTTTATTTACACGAGGCTTTGCTAGAGCGGAAAATNGGCATTAGAGTGGTGAGTGGTAAGTAGTCCGAGCGCAAGCAGTCACGTCCGAATTTTCCAACTTGTGTGAAATACGATCATCCGCGATTCAAATATGCGCACCAATACAAACGCGGCGACTTTGGAACGAGTCAATCTAAAAAAATTCGTTGACGAAGCGTGTTGTGTTGCGCAATAACTGCTGATCAAGGAAGCTGATCCATACACGAAAGTAAATATAGAACCGTAAAATGCATGCGATGTGATCGTGTCGCACGAAAATGCGAAATTATTTATGCATCAACTACAACAGCAACATGTGAAAACCACAAACCCAGACCTATAGCCCCAGTTAGCCAGAGATGATAAGAAAATTTGAACGCTGATGCTCTATATCAGGCCTGCACAACATCCGGCCCGCGGATCTCATGCGGCCCGCGAAAGCTGTAGTTGCGGGCGGCGAGAGCTTTCTTAAAATTGTAGAAAATGTTGCAAAAGTTTCACCTCGAATAAGTAATTGTCTTTCCAGAATTTCTTCCATACTACAACGAAATCTCCACATCGAAATGAAATAGACTTTTGCGACCCGCGGCAAATGTAAGTTGTAATTTGACCCATCTACTTTTCTGAGATGTGTAGGCCTGCTCTAAATGAAACCATAAAAGCTCGTTTCAAAATACTTGAGGATAAAATTTCCTGAATTTCCCGCTACTACCATGGAATGCTTAGACTGGACGTAGGATCATTACAGTTCATTTTGCAGGAGCAAATAATTTTATTCAAGTATGACAAGACCAAGCTATCACATTGAGTAAAAACCAACTGCGATTTGGGTTTCAACTTTTTTCCTTTTTTTTGTTTTTTACTAAATTCCGATACAACTTTGTTTAATTTCGTTTGGGGTACTGAATGACTTGACTCGAAATACCTCACGGTTTTCAGAAATTTCAGATAGTTTTGCTTACTCCAAACTAAGACGGGAACAAGCAAGGTCGGAGATGTAGTCACTTCACCTGATCCTTGGACGACCTCAGGGCCGCTTTCCCATGGGTCTAGCCAGCAGGACGTGCCTCGCCAAACTTTCCTGGGACACTTTTTTTAAAAGAGAGAAAATTGTAGATTAAGAATAATTCATTAAATGTTGGAAAACACGCTGACAATGAAGCTTTATCCATGCGTTGATTCTGCATTCTGTAAACCAGAGCTTCGGCAAACATTGTAGAAAAGGCAAACGAAAGCGATACAAGATGATAATGAACCTGCAAGCAAGGCCGGCCCTAGCAGTTGNGGGGCCCAATGCAAGAACAAAGCGCGAGGACCATCAGTAGCGGTTTTATGACGTCACTGTGTTCAGNCAATGGGCTACAGTCTTTTTGATGTCTATATTTTAGCAAAAAAGCTATATGAATATNNAAAAAGATGGCAAATTATTGNAATTTGTAACACAACANCTTCTTTTATTTGGAGGGGCGTAGGCTATAGGCATAGCTCATGTCCCNCCAACTACGTCCATGCTTTTGACTTATGGCATGCTGTGGTGAACATTAGACAGTGTACAGCTACCACTCGTAATTAAGCCGAAAGATGTAACAAGATGCTCTGCAATTGAGATCCGAGCGGCAAACGCAAGTGCAAAGTTACGTCAATCAAAACGAACTGACTAGCGCATTGAACTTACAGTGCAATTACTTCACTCTTGTTGAAAGGCTCTTTCGTTCTAAGAACAACTGACTTTGAAAAAACTGCTAACATGGATATCTTGCTTTTCTCGTTTTCGCTAACAACAGGCGCAGACGCGTTCTTGTATGAAGGTAACGTCGGGGCGCATGATCCTATCCGCTTTATGACGAAATACACGAAATGAACCAAACTTCACAAGAGAACAACCCATGCATCCGCCCAATGTCATAGTTATTCTCATTGCATGAACTTGAAATACAAATTGTTTTCTATGAATTTGAAACGTAATGCACTAAAATTTTGCAATTACAGCGTCACAGATGCACAGGCGTAACGGGGTGGCAAGGGGGGGCGCAATTCCCCGGGCGTCGAATCACTATGGGGGCGCCGAATGACTGCAGAGGGCGCCGAAAAGTCACAGCAATGTCACAAGTAATTTCTTCAACAGCACATTTGCTTTCGAATAACCTCAGGTTGGAATATGAGGGCCCCAAACTTGTTTCTTGCCCCTGGTACCATCTAACCTCGTTACGTCCCTGCACAGATGTTGAAACACTTATTATTAAACGCAATATACAGTATAATGCGCATGGTTGATAGATGAAATAGAAGCTAAGCATAAAACCGCCCAACATACTAATAAACAGGAATGACTGTAGTGGATGATATTAACAATTTTTACCCTGCGGAGATAAGCTGCAAAGCAGCTTTAAGTGTCCTTTAAATTTATTGACCTGGACTTCGAAGCATAGTTTTTCTACCTGTTTACGCTCGCAAACAAGCAAAATACGATGAAAGTGTGGTGGGGCTGCAAATGATAAAAGTACTTGCACAACCGACAAGTAACGCGGAAGAATTTTGCGGACAAAGAAAAGGAGGTAAATTTAGTTGCAAACACTTCACAAAATTTTGCGCGGATTTGCGTGAGATTTTTTGCTTCCACGGGTTCAACCTCTCCCTTATTGCAGTTTGTTTCAACGTGGTAGAGTCAATTTTATTTTGACAAAATATTAAAATATTTAGTCTATGCTAAAATCTTCCATGAGGTTAAATTGCAAGCTTTTGTTATAATGCAGATGACCCGCAACCAACCAAAACCTTTCCAAAACAGAAGGATTTTTCGAGAACTGAACAACGTTACCTTGGAAGAAATGCCATCAAAGTTAATACAACAGGCACGCACCTTGACCTATTCATTGTGAGTTGAATCGCAGCACACCTTGTTTGCAATAGCTGTAGGTCTACTGCACTGTTGTAGTAACAAGTTAAAAAAAAACGTCCTCTATCTATAAAGAGCGGGACATGGTGGACAGACCCGTCGCCAGGATTTCGCAGCAGGGGGGACCAAAAACCACAAGGCGGGGCACATTTTTTACATACAGTGTTGGATATATGCAGAAACCTGGGGGCCAAACACGAAATGGGGGAGACCATATTTTAAATGGGAGGGCCTGGCATCACTGGCCCCCCCGTTGTCGATGGCCCTGATGGTGGAGCGTAGGTATAACACCTTTGCATGAGAAATAAGCACGTTTGATAACGTTCGATATAATTAGAGGGAAATCACCGTTCGTTCAAACGAGATAATTAATTACTAGCAATGAGATTTATAAGCCGGTTTTACAGAATTCGCGAGCGCAAGAAGTATCTGGCGAAAATGGACAACATGCCCAAACACCATAGCGCGGGACCCCCTAATGCTCGGGGCTCAATGCAGCTGCATCGGTTGCATCGGCTTAAGGCCGGCCCTGCCTGCAAGCGATATAAATCTTGCAAGATAGCAACAAAGAACCTAAGAAAATTCCATTCAATTTCACGCCCGCCTTTCTTCTGGGAAGGGTTGCAGGGAAAGCAGCCCTAGGAGGACTCGAAATACAGTACTTCACGGTCAACAGCAATCTCAGATAGTTCTGCTGGCTTCACGCCAAGACGGGAACAAGCAACGTCGGAGATGTAGTCACTCAACTTGGTCCTTGGACGGCGTCTGAGTCGCTTTCCCGTGGGAACAGCCGGCAAACTTGCCTCGGCATTCATTCCTGGGACATTTTGGTCACATGGCCCAACCAACGTGTGGCTGAGATCTCTCGATTTGGAGAGAAGTGGCTCAACACTGGGGCCTGCTGATTTCACAGCTGAGCACTTTGTCGCGAAGTGTCGCATCGTGAACTCTTCGAAAAAATCCCATCTTTGTGCTTATACTGGGAATGCTATTCTCTCAGTCATTGTCCAAGATCAAGACCATAAACGAACAAATGCCGATTTAAAACTGACAGCTTTGTGTTATTTGAAAACTCATGTATTGTCTCCACAAAGCAATAAAGCTGACGTAGAACTGCGCTTGCTTTACCGATCTGTGTATAAGTCTGTTCCGTCGTCCACCACTCGTGAATACTTCTAAGTTACTTGAACTTCTCCACCTGCTGCACTGTACTGCCTCTTACTTGCAGCATAAATTATCTTGGGTTTCGCGAGATACATAATACGGTAATACCTGGGTATTTTTAGTGCTGATTTTCATTCCAGCTTGGTCGCACGCAACTGAAAACCAATCAAGTGCCTGTTGATTGCCATGTTGAAAAGATGCTAGCAGTAGCAAATCGTCTTCAAAAAGCAAACAGTTGATCCTCATGCAGCTTCCAATAGTGACACACTCGTTTACTTGGCTGCGAATGTCTATCCAATTCATATACACCAAGGGTGCACAACCTGCAGACTTCCATAAAAATATATGCGGCCATGCACATTCAGTTTAAAATATAAGTTAATAGCCACCGTGCGTTAGTAAAAGTTCTTTGTCTACTTCATGAAGATACATAGTAGAAAGACAGCATAGCAGACGTGTGGAAGTAGGCTATAAGCTCATTGTGTGGAAGCAGAACAGAAGTAATGCAAAAAACTAAAAACATTTTGAACTCCCTGGTGGCTGTAATCATGGGCGTCCGTAGGGACGGGCAAAACGGCCATTTCCCCCCCTCCTGGAATTTGAGACTAAGAACCAAAACTTCAGAAGATTAATTCCGATTAATTCAATTGATTCTTGCAATGACAGTTTATTTGCCGCTATGACACTCACACTGCACACGAGCCAGGTTCACCGTTCTGGTGTAATGCAGGGATGAGCTTGTGTCCGCTACTTTCCTGGCAAAAGTAGGTTGCCAAGCTTGCGTGCGGATTATCTACTGTTGGTCTTTATTGTGTAACAATATCATGGCAGCAAACCTTTGACAGTTGACTTCAAGTTACGGTAGTAGGAGTTTTGCCGCATGTGACTGTTGAACGCAAACATCTTGGCAGGTAATGCAGTGAGACAGTGACTGCTGATATCGGAAAGGCACGTTTTATACTGTGTGTAAAGAAGCATCAATAAACTCATAGCAAAGGTTCCACAAGTTTGAAAAGTCCATCGTTAGTGTGAGACTGTGAGTGTGATTAATGTACCTGAGTGA
>JGI24159J19872_10005486_pt1 | contig 16423 bp, 9 predicted proteins | sample Ectturendosymbi4_FD_19872 | JGI IMG/M metagenome (IMG submission 19872) | reverse complement strand
ACCGGGCAAGTAAAAACTACAGCTGTGAATATATTTTTTGTGAAGAAAAACAGAAAGTAGGTCTATTCGCGTACCACCTTGAAGGCCTTCGCGTACCGCTAGTGGTACGCGTATCACAGTTTGAGAACCACTGCTCTAATGGAATGTGAGTTTAGCATTAGCGGACATACCTAGAAATCTGAAGATTTCGACAGGGACGCTGGAACGGGGGTGTAGGACGGGAGCACCGCTCCCCTCTTTCCTAGCATATTATTACAGCATCATAGATGATTTCAGGACCGCCGGAGAGCGGTGAAATAGCGGGGTATAGCTCCCTGCCATTTCAAAACGGGGGCAACAGCTGCGGATGTGTGTTTTCATAACAGAATCTTAGGTAATTTTATGGTTGATGAAGATCGACTTGAAACAACTTTATAGCAACTATTCGCGCACCAATGAAATTTAGAACGGTTTTCTATAATTTCTGCTATTATTTTTGAGGTCAACGTTGTTGCTACACAAAAGCAAGCATAATGATAAAGATTTTTTTGTCTTTTACCAGTATCCATTGCCCTCAACTCTTTGACTGCCCCTGCCGCTGTTCCGACGTCCCTGGATTTCGAAACCATACAGGAGAAACTAACTGCTTACAGTATTTCGACAGAATGCTATTAAAGCAGTGGCCTGTGGACCGTGTGGCTATTTATTGTGGCTCCCAGTCAAAAATAGAAGCAACAGTCGGTTGACAAAACATTTCGTTTTGTCCCTTCATTCTTGTTATAATAAGTAAGCTCATTCCAAGGATACAGTTACTCAATGAGATCGCAGTCTCATTTCACTAGCAGCATTTAATTCAAACTCGTTCGACTCCATTCATTTTGAGACTGCGGCATAACGTTACAGTCTCGCCAAGATGTCAGAATTATTATTATAACCACGATTTCTTATACCTGAAAAAATCTATCCGCCAGTTAGGTAATACCAGGCTGGTAGAATGAATTGAAGTTTCTCTTGTAGGAGAAGTAATACACTGAAGTTTTTGCCTTCGTATGGTATGGAGTGTAGTTTGTAGAAATATATGAGAGCAACATTGGCAGTATTTCTATCACTAACTTGACTAAAGTTTTTAATGCCTTCAGTTGAGAAGTCAGGAGGAAAATGACACCATTCTGAAGCCTGCATTCCATGTCTTGCTAGACATTTCTAATCTATTTGCATTGTGTTAATTGTATCTAAAAGATTACTGAGGAAGTGCCGTCCAGTTAACTTGTGCAGAAAATTATGAGAATTATGTTGCAGATGAGATCAAAAAACAGCCAAGTATTTGTGCAAAAAATTACGAGAATTATGTTTGCAGATGCGATCAACAACAGTCAAGTGTTTGGCATTCAGCCTAATCGTTGTCTTAAGTAGCATTTGCTGGAACATCTTTCAGCAAGTTTAAACTTGTAAAAAATTATTTGCGGTCCACTATGACACAAACTCGACTTGTTGACCCAGCAAGATTAAGCATCGAGTCTAGCATTGCTGAACAAGTTGATTTTGATAGTGTTATTAGAAATTTTGCGAGTAACAAAGACAGAAAAGCGCTTATATAAGAGTTAAATTATTTTTTCTCATTCCTTCCTTGATAAGATTTTACTATAAACATTTAAAAGTCATGTTTAAAAAATGGTAATATTGTAACATCACTTAAAAACCGGTATGTTTTAACATAGTGTTTCACGTGATGAATAAACGACAACTTCTTGTTGAAGTTTGATGCACATTAATTAGCCTCGATTTTATTTATTTCAAAATAATTTTGCATGTCTTAGGGCGCCAAATAGGTTTTGTTCCCGCAACAAAGATTTTTCTTGGAGGCCCTGGATACAGTCATGGGCGTCCGCAGGGAGGCAAAACGGGCATTCCCCTACCTGGAAACTGGGACTAAGAATCAATATTTTCCTGAAGTCAGCAGCTAACTCCTACTAATTGATTTAATCCTTGAAATGAGTTTATTTGCCAGTATGACGCTCACACTGCATAAGAACGAGTTCCATTGTTCTGTTGTAATACAGTGATGAGTTTGCTGGTCACTCATGTCCGCTCCTTTGCCTGCAGAGAGAAGTTGCGAAATTTGGGAACGGATTGTTTTACATTGGTATTTATTGAATAACAATAAGATGTTAAGAAATCTTCAGAGAGTCGCTTCAACTTACGGTAGTAGGCGTTTTGCCACATATGACTGTTGAACGCAGACTACAGAAATCTGTTGCAGGCTGTTTTTTGCGGTGATTGATCCGAATTTCTTTTGAAATGACCGATAAAATTTAGGTCAACTCGCTCATAATGCCTTTTTCAACCGTGAAAAACATCCCACGACGAAAAAATGACCGATGCGTTCAAACTATTTCGGACAAATGACCGAAATGCCTCAGCGAAAAGAAAAACCCTGTTTGCATGTGATGCCGCGAGACATTGGTTGCTGATATATGTCAGTCACGTATTTCTATACTGTGTGAAAAGAAGCATTGTTCCCTTCGAAGCGTGTTTTCGTCTGTGTTTATGGGGCGCCGTTCGTAAAAATATTATATCTGACAGATTTAGCACAAAAACTGCCATCTCTGCCCACATTTAGTTAGAGATAGCTATCTCTGCGCGCATTTAGCTATCTCTGTGCAGAGATAGTTATCTCTGCACGCTCTTAGCTATCTCTGCATGCATTTAGCTATCTCTGCGCAGAGATAGTAATCTCTGCATGCATTTAGCTATATCTGCGCATAGATAGCTATCTCTGCACGGATTTACCTATCTCTGCGCAGAGATAGCTATCTCTGCGCAGAGATAGCTATCTCTGCGCGCAGTTAGCTATCTCTGCACAGAGATAGTTATCTCTGCGTGCATTTAGCTATATCCGCGCATAAATAGCTATCTCTGCACGCATTTAGCTATCTCTGCGCGCAGTTAGCTATCTTTGCACAGAGATAGTTATCTCTGCGTGCATTTAGCTATATCCGCGCATAAATAGCTATCTCTGCACGCATTTAGCTATCTCTGCGCGTATTTTGCTATCTCTGCGCAGAGATAGCTTTCTCTGCATGCATTTAGCTATATCTGCGCATAGATAGCTATCTCTGCGCGCATTTAGCTATCTCTGCATGCATTTAGCTATCTCTGCGCAGAGATAGTTATCTCTGCACGCAATTAGCTATCTCCGCGCAGAGATAGCTATCTCTGCGTGCATTTAGCTATATCCACGCATAAATAGTTATCTCTGCACGCATTTTGCTATCTCTGCGCAGAGATAACGTTCTCTGCACGCATTTAGCTATATCTGCGCATAGATAGCTATCTCTGCGCAGAGATAGCTATCTCTGAGCGCATTTAACTATCTCTGCACGAATTTAGCTATCTCTGCACACATTTAGCTATCTCTGCACTTGTATAGCTAAATCTGCATGTGTATATAGTGCTGAGGCGTGTCGGAACGAAACATGGTATCCTGTCTGAAGAAAAATTTGGTGTTCTGTTGCAGTAATACAGACAAAGCTAGGCTACTGCAAGGCATGAATTCCCTGGCGTCGTTTAAAGCTAGGTGGTTTCAGTTCTAAATTATACTGGTTTGATAATAACATTGGTTTGCGCAGACGATGGGCTACAGTAAACTTGTGGTGGTGGTCTCAGTGTTAGTGCCATTTTTTGATTAAAGTTTCAAAGAGGATCTCGTCAAGTCTGACCATTCCAACTGTTCTCACCAGATGCAGCTTGCCGCCTCTCAGCATCTTCAGGTGCACAAAGAGAATGCTCTTACAGAAAGAGCGAGTTGAAAGCGAAGTGCTCGCTTGGTGATGAGCACCGTTTTGTAAAGAGAATAACGCTGTCATAGAAAAAGTGCATCGAAAGGAATTTCTCGGTTAGGCGTTCTTACCCGAAAATAACGTTGGCAACAAACATCACTTTAGTAGCATTATATGTGTAGGGATAGCTAAATGCGCGCAGAGATAGCTAAATCCGCGCAGAGATAGCTATCTCTGCGTAGAGATCGCTAAATGCACGCAGAGATAGCTATCTCTGCACAGAGATAGCTAAATGCGCGCAGAGATAGCTATCTCTGCGCAGAGATAGCTAATTACATGCAGAGATAGCTAAGTGGGCGCAGAGATAGCAGTTTTTGTGCTAAATCTGCCAAATATAATATTTTTACAAACGGCACCCCATAGCTGTTGCCCTAAAACAGGACATTTTTTGTCATGCAATCAGGTTTTTATAAAGTTTGACGTTGGTGACGTTCAAGACACAGTATTTTAAAAGACCGCAACTATTTCATCTGGATACCGCGAGATTGTCATAAAGTGAGGTTTTAGCGTATTTTGGTGGTGGTTATACATCAGTTCTACTGTATTTTTGAGATATAAAATTGAGAGACCGTTTCTGTCCCTCAAAAAAACTAAAAAAAAACTGGGTGTGGCAAGGCCGCAAGGGTAAAGCGTTTTGTGACCGTCCACTTGCATTGCATCTTCAGCAACGTGGAAAGGATAAGCAAAATGTCGACGTTTCCTCCCCCTGAAAAATTGTCTGCGAACTCCCATGGCTGCGGCGAGTTTTCATAATTCATCTGCTCAATTTTTAAAACCTGTGTGGTGTTCTCATTGTAGTAAGTTGTCCGTAGTTGTGTAATCATACAGGTCTACTTNTCCGGTTTGTGCATGATGAGCGTTCACCGTCAAAAATTAGCAAAGACAAATAAGGTTTTATTGATNNCTATTGTCGAGATCCCAGGCATTTGCAGCTCTTCTTTCCAAGTGACGCTGACAAGTTTTGCTAGCAGATACCACAACCAGTGGGAGGGCAACTGTCCCCCCGAAAGTTTCAAAAACATGTTCAGTTGTTAGGTACAGCATCAACCTACAACCATTTTGTTCTCCCCTGAAAATATCAGCTGAGTGCGGCCCCGCTTTCTAAGTAAAATAAAGTCATAATTTGTGGTTTCGCTGAACATCATGGAAATGCTTCTTTCCTTAAAGATTACGGCAATGCTTTCTTGTAAAGAAGTACCCTGCGTTGAAAATCTGGGAGATAGCCTAGTGCAGCTATGTCCAACCCGCGGCTCTCGGGCCGCATGCGGCCCAGTCGAAGGCTTTGTGCGGCCCAGATTAGGTTTCGCTGCAGTAAAAGTCGTCTACATACTGACAAGCTGTCCTTATTTTGATAATATCTTTAATTTGACATTTTTGATGCAGGTTGTTCTAAGTGCCATTTAATCACGTCTGTTACCACTGCAGTTATGATTCGAACACTTTCAGTATATTTAAGTTAAATTAGTTTGATAAGATCAAAGTAAGCCATTCAATTTGCGGCCGTCGTTAATCTGTTGTAAAATGTGCGGCCCTGGTTGAGATAGCGACACGATTTTTGGCTCAGTAAGCCATTTGGGTTGGACATAGCTGGCCCAGTGTGTAAATTATCGTAATATACCTGGCTATTGCTGCCAACAAAGTGCATTTTTTGTGATTGTAACCAAAACATGGGCCATTCTGTGGTATAAAAAGTGCCAAGCGTTTTGTGAAGGTCCACTTAAATTGCATCGTCAGCAACTTGAAAATGATAAGCAAAGCAAAAGGTCGACGTTGCCCCCCTGGAAAAATTTCTGCGGACGCCCATGTCCATAGCCCTTAATTTGATGCTTCTACCTTAACTCCGTGAAGTGATGGTGTTGAAATGCTTTGACAACCGTGAAGTTCAATCAAGCGAAGCTAAGTGTAATACATAATACTCTTTGAAGACAAATATGTCGGTGCAACAAGTTGCGCTGGAGCAGCGCAGCTTATACCATTTACCAAGTTAGAAGATGAGTCGTTCTGCATTTTAGTGAACATGAAACCACATGAAAAATATGTTTACACTTTGCATACATCCAACATTTCAAGTTTTTGATAATATTATTAGTTAAATTAAAAGAATCAGTTAAAAGTAAAAATCAGACTACTTTTTCTGAAAACATTCTTTAGTGCAAACGTAATTAATTTGGACTCTCGCCACCGTTNNTAACCCACAGCCTTTTTCGAANACCTTCACTGGGTGGGAAATCACCCGCACGCTGCAGTGATTGAATGGTGACGTGNTTTCCATTTCAGATGAAAAATCAACACGCCCTTTCACCGGTAAGTCTCGGTAAACAAACTTGACGTAATTCTTAGACAAGCATTTAAAATTTTAAAAAAGCTTGGCCCAGGAAACGGTTGCCGTGACTGCCGTACTTGTCAGGCTTGTGTACCTACTGTAAGCCTGCAAACGAGTTAATATATATTGCTGCGGCGTGGTAGAAGCCTGACACGCCGCAGAGTTTCACGATTGCAGAGTTTCACTGAACCTGCAGTTCAGCTTTGCATCACACGCTTGTTTCGTATTTGTATCAGATCAACTTGTCAGCTTGTTTCAGGCAGAGCAATTTTTTTCAAATGAACTTATCTCTTTAAAAGCATAGCCATGATTACACCGCTAGACATCCTGTCCATAGAGAGTTGGATTCTGCTGGGAACACTATTAGTGTTGATAAGGTATGTGTATTGAAATGCTCAATTTGAACTACTACCTTATGAACAGGGCTTTACAACGTTTATATTTGATTTACTGTATGGTGGATCTCATTTATAAATGCGAGTTAAACAGAAAGTATCAGCCTTCTCTTGTACGACTGCTTCAGGCAAAAGGCTGCAACTTCTGTGTTTCGTATTTTTTTTAAATTCTGCCTTTGGAACAGCAGTATCAGCGAGAATTTGTGATCAGCTCAACCCGAAGTTGGAAAACTCAAAAACGAAAGTGGTTCTCAGATCAATTACAGCGAAAACGTTTTGAGAACTCTCCAATTTCTTCATGATTTGACAGGCATTGCAAATTGATAACTTAAAATAGCCCGTCATTAGTTACTGATTTCACTGAATGTTGTCGAGTTTTGTATGGTTTTAACGCAGTTTTGGGATGCAACCGAAGGTTTTGGCATGGATTTACTTCCACTACTACGGCTTGTTGATAGCCCGTGACCAGGCGGATCCAGGCTGGTGCGATTGGAGCTATCGGCTCCCCTAAAACCTACCAAAGTACTTTTTTGCACCGTGATTTTGTACAATTTGGAACACAGCATTCGCGACAAAAGGGCTATTTTGCCGTCCATTGTTTTGTCACAGCAGTGTTGTGACGTATACGTCATCTCCCTTACAGTAGTGAACGCATAATGACACTTCACTGCCAAATATTACTGAAATCGCCCCCCCCCTAATCCTATACTGGCTGGATCCGCAACTCTATTCAAGTGAAATATTGAACCTTAAGTTTAACCACGTGTGTTTCCCAAAACCATATGCATTGCTGTTGTTTGGGTGATATTCAGTGTATTTGATATTTTTGCAGGTACTACATTCATCGGCAATGGCAAGTGTTATCAAAGCTGGGTATTCCCCACGACCCACCGTCCATTCTTGGAATAGGAAACTTGGGAGCGGCGTTCAAAGACGGAGAAGCAGTTAAGTCGTTTCAAGAAAAATTATTCGATTTCTTAATAACGTTGCTCCGTTGGTTGGAACTTCGAAAAGGTGTTTAAACAGTAATTTGTTTTATTCCAACAGTTCTTCACCCAAGATTTGGATTACAAAAAAAAGTTCGGAAAGGTTTATGGGTAAGTACTGCAACGACAGTGCCTGCTCAAGTGATTGCTTGGTTATACCATAACCTGAGAGTTTTTAACGATAACGCTAGCAGGCATTCTCGCAACCAATTCATGCGACATAATAGGAATTAGCTGCAAATCATTGATGTACTTGGTAGGTTTTATTCTGGTCTATCTCCACGCATCACCATATGGGATCCTGAAGTCCTGAAACAGATACAAATTAAACAATTCTCCATCTTCCGTGACCGACAAGTAAGCGAGTTTAGTCGTGTTTTTCACTGTCATTCATGACGTTGGATATGCAGTTCAATTGAAACTGGGATGTGCAGCTTGTGTTTGAATAAATCATGTGGAAAGTCTTCTTTCTGAATTTCTTACAAACCGGTATTCTATATTCAAAATCTTGTTTTGGAGTTTTGTGAAGAAAAGGGTCAACTGACCTGCAACGCAATCAGTAAATGTCCAACAGGCAATTACTGAATGTTAAGGAACAAAAACAGTAGGTCTGAAAGAACCTAGCTGGGTAAAACGCTTTTGTGCTATGCTTTCATACCACCATAAAAGTTATATTGAATACTTTTGCGTGCTGACCGCAAAACTCCAGCAAATAAAAGTAATATGTCTGGCAATAATCACACCGTGCTGTTCACACTCAAACAGTGTATCCCACTTGTGCGAACACGGGACGACCGGAGGGACAAAGACCTCAGGACGAAAGTTCAAGCTTCCTTATTGCAAAACAGCATGTAAGGTTAATCTGCGTTAGTAAGCTCTGATCAGAATCTTGTAAGCTACCCATGGATTAAGACTGGCCACGTGCCTAACTTGGAAATTTGCTAGACCGGGTCCAGCTGGTTTTGCCAAGTAAGCAATATCCTGAAAATTCGTGGTGACTCCATCGTGAATGGTGATGATGAAAACGCCATCCATGACAAACTGAAGTAGTGGTTTCATGGTGTTTATTGCATTGCAGTCATTTCGCATTGACTCCATGAAAATCCTACCAATATCAACGCTTTTCTTTGGGAGCTGGTCTGTTTCTTTTGGGACTGATCGTGAGACAATGAATTGTGGAATGTATTTCTGAACGACTCCACCCTTTAAATCTTTAGCGAAGTTTTATGGAGTTGCTCTGCATCGCTTCAATGTAAAAAGCCCTTTGTTGTGTTTGCTTGACCTGCTTTGTTTCGGTTCAGTCTGAACAAAATTAGTCAATGGCAGGTTTGATTGCTGATTGGGTGGTTGTTTTTATTGCAAAGATTTCAGTAACCTTTTTGAATAAAACTACGCTTTCTCTCTCGTTCTAGTTAAAACGATCCAAGATACATTGCGACATATTGAATGTGGCAGAAGTTCAGCCCAAAGCAAAAAACGATTTCGTTATTGTTTAAGACGATTCCATGCGAACGCAACCATCTCTGTCTAAGCAACCCAAATTTTTGTGCGTTGTTCATAAGGGGTTTGTGGGCTGTTCGTAGGGGATTTCCTAATGCTTCAAAGAAATTGTTTGAAGTAAAATGAAATCGTGCTGCGTTGCCAAGTTTGAGGAAGTGTTTTTAATCCATTTTATTTTTCACATCCATTTTTTCTCTCCAGAGGGTAGCGGTGACACAGCTGCCTAGGATATTTCGAAAAACCTTAACGTTTTCAGCGTTACCCAATAAATCTTCAGGTAGTCTAAAGCCAGACAACGCACATTTTGGTTGGAAAACCTTGCCTTTGCCTTGGACTTCTCAGCCTTGTCTACTCCATCTGATCAAATTATCGGAGGAAGAACGTGAATTGAATCGATTTCGTTTTTGTTTGAAGTCCAATTTGCAAAACCAACGGAGGGAAACTCGATAAGAAATGAAAACGGTGGTGTTGATTTAAAAAAAACAATCGGCTGCATGTTACATCCACCAACTGATAATGTTACTTAACTTAAAGATGACCTTGATAAATTCACACCCGAAAATATAACACAGTTTTCAAACATCAAGTAAAAGATTTGTATGCTTAAAACATCAGACTTCTGCGTAACCTCCGTAATCCCACCTGTACCCAGAAACTAACAAAAAGGTCCATGACGTGTTTTCAAGTGAAGAGGTGGAGCATAGACAAAATTTTTGTCTGGTTGCCCTTTAGGACCATGAAACTTTGGTCGTCAGAAAACCAGCTGGAATGTCAACCAAAGATGCATTGTAAATTAGAATGTTATTCGCTGCTCATTACATTTGTACAGTAAATTGCTCTTGAAGAGATAGATTTCGAAAAGTAAGAGGTATTTTTCTGTATGCGTGGTTCTCAACTGTTTTTCAAATAATTCGTACAGCCAAGAGAGAGATGAAAAATATTTGATCTTTTCTAAGTGAAGATCTTCGAGTTCTCGAAAAACATTCAAGTTATGCCAGATACGACACAAGCAAACGTATAAAATGATATGTATGCAGGCTTGTAACCAGATTGGGACGCCAGGTGGGGCGAAGACTTTTCTGAGTGGGGCCCAAATTTTTCAAACTATGTCCAATATTTTTAAACTATCTTCAACACATTTTTCCAGGGGGGCGAACAAATATAGGGGGGATTCGCCCCCTGCGCCCCCCCTGGTTACGGGTCTGAATGTATGAAAGAACGCTATTATAAAATCAAATTCACCCACTCAGCCGACTTGGTTCTGCTTTCTTTTTTGCGATGATTCAAACTTGCACATGTCTGTATCCAAGTAGTTAATCTCCGCAAAGCCGACCCAAGTGAACCCATCAAGCAAATTAAAAAAATAAGAAATCGATTCCACACAACACTACGCATCCTCAGTCCTGGAGTGTTATTCAAATGAAATTTAATGGATTCAATTCAGTCGCGCTTGTAAAGAGTGGTTACTTGGGTAACATCAAATATTTTTGTTTTTTCAGAGACTGTTCATGAAACTCAACGGGAAACACTTAAACGCTAGTTTGACTTTCGCCAGCGGGGATCATTGGAAAAGAGTCAGGTTCAAAAGTGTTACTGTTTTATCTGAACTAAACCAGTTATAATCTGTTCTTTACTGAAATGCATTCTTATGCAGACGAGTACATTGGATGAGTTTTTATAACGTTGACATACTATGATTTCCGATCAAAGTTTGGTCAGCAAATGGGTTTGAATGAACTCAATACCAGTATTACTGTGTGTATAAGCAGCGCTGACCCACAGCATCGGACAATATTAGTGATGGATTTTGGCAAATAACTTGTCTTCTCGCTTTATTCCAACGGCGTCCTGAACGTATTTTAGTCCTTGAGCAAAACATTACAGTGGGCCTCACACAAACTACCCACATAGAGAAAGATGCAAATATTCAAAGAAATTAAACGTATTTTTGACATACAGATAAAGTAAAAAGAGGTTCTTACGATTATGGGCTTTGCTAGTGCAGATTGGGCCATGGGTTAAGACGGCCTTGTTCCGAATCGAGTCAAACATTGGGAGGTTGTTTCAGGTTCGAGACATTTGGGCTGAGTGCATGTAGTGCACGATAAGGTTTGGTTTTCTTTGCCACAATGAAAAAATGTGATGGATTGGAACATAGCTAGACAATACATCAATATTTGAGCAAGTGCGAAAGCTTATCTTTTATTAGAAATCGCTTGTTTTGTGTACATCGAGCAAAGCAAAATCGTAGCGTCTTAGACGAGAAAAAATTAGATGTGAAGTAGATGGACGAATTTAGTGCATTGACTTATAGTAAAAAAGCATTGCTTTGGCTTTCCTGACGTAGATAGTATGATTGATTCGGTCCCCTTAGCCAGAATATGAAAACTACAGCTAGGTCGAGTTATCTGCCTACTTGGGTTTGGCATGAAAGCTAATACACGCCGCTCTGATAAATTCAGCAACACTTCAGTTACTACGATAGGCGAAGGTTGTTCAATCTAATCTGTCAAAAATAACTATGCCAGCCAAATAGTAAAATCCTTTTGCTTTGACTTAAAAATAATATAACATGAATTTTCTTCCGTGTAGCCACATCATGTGCGAAAGCACAGTGCATCATGCAGGATCGGTTAGGTAGTGCATCATGTGGTAGGTTTTGAATTTAAATTACACAGTCCAAACTTTTCGACAGTGCAGTTGGTTCATACCCTTAATGTTACAAACTGTTGAAGCGCTTCTACTAGCTTCCACAACTGCCTCAATGGTTTTATGTTAATGTTGACGTGTTTGATCCAGGCCCGTCGCCAGGATTTCGCAGCAGGTGGGGGCCAAAAACCACAAGGGGAGGCCACATTTTTAAATACAATATTTTATGTACGCAGCAACCGGAGGGCAAAACATGAAATGGGAGGCACAGATTTCAAATAGGGAGGCCGGGCACCATAGGCCCCCGCAGGCGACGACCCTGGTTTGATCATCCACTGATCGCGTACATGGCGTCAGCTGATTTTCTCATGTCAGCAGCTTGTTACCTGTTACCAGGAATAGTTTACTGTAATTTTACCACCAGGAACTAAGCACGTAATGATACTTCCACTTAGACTAATTTCTGTGCTCTTATGAAGGAACTAGGAGCGTGATGAAGACCAGTGGGTTTCCACAGCAAAAACTTACTTTTACAAAGACAGTGTTATTCAGAAAGATATCCATTCATAAAGTTCTAATTACTTGGAGTTCGAAATAAAAAAATTCAATTCGTTTTAATCGCCCTTCTCTCTATGTAGGAACACGTTGACCCCGGCATTCTCCACTTCCAAGCTGAAAGAAATGTTTGGGATCATTGACCAGTGTTCTGATGACATGGTAGAAAGATTGACGAGAAAAGTATCACGTGACGAAGAAAAGTTCGACATGAAAGAGTGAGTAGGCAATCTAGTTTCGATACGTTTGTTTTGTACTGCAAAAGTCACCTTTACATTTTTTGTTTCTTGTGCCAGTGCAGTTAAATTTTTTTTTAATTAAGCTTTGGCCTGGATTGACATCCAAGGATTTAATTGTCTTTAAGAATGTATCCGCAAGCCATGTTCTGTTTGAGCTAATTTTTTTTTAAATACGTGAACATCAACCTGTATAAAATAAATGCATGGCCGTATTCTCCAAACAAATTATGGATTATGAACCACAGCAGAGTTACTTTTCTGTCCTTTATCAGAAATAAATGAACACATTTATAGTAATTGATATTTGATTACTATGCAGGCAGATTTATAGCAAAATATCTAATAGATAAAGCTGGTTTTGAGTTAATGCTGTAAATTTTGTATTATGATTTAGAAAATAAAGAAACAAAATTGCATTTTTTTCTTGCCAATGAGAATTTCGGTATTGCCTTCAGTTAACCTTTAGCCCGACCTGACACCAAAGGATTAATTATAACGGTTCGGCAAGCCGCCCACTTCACCTACGTTTCTACATTACAAAATGATGATCCCATAGTCGTATTACTGCAGTAAAAGTGATGCGCGTTTGCCCAAACAAGGCAATACTGCTGTGATCGCAGATAAAATTGAAAATGAACACTCAGGAATTCAATATATTTTCTTCCTACATGACAAAGCAACGCGTTTGCGACCACAGGAAATAAATCGTTGTGATATATCGGCGGTATTTGCTGTTTGTTGCCGTGAAGCAGTAACTGCAGCATAATGGAAGGCACTACTTCTGAAGTAAATGCGTTGCTTTGAAGTAAACTTGCCGTGATGCTGTAAGTTACATGGATGTGACAAATGAAATGCTTTTTTTCTAGGGTTTTGGGAAAACTGTCATTGGATATTATTTGCTCTGCTGCTTTTGGTGTAAATGTTCACACCCAGGTATGTGATATGATAGTTTGACAGGGTTGTGTTTTTCAACGTAGGTTTCTGGCAAACCATTGTTCCATACAGTAGCGTAGCAATGGGGGTTCTGTGGACTCCAGGATCCGGGCGGCTCCTTCTGTGGTGCGGCAATTTGTTGATTAAAAATTAATTGCTGAAAGTAGTTTCAAACTTCTAACTCTTCCGTTTTTATGATTAGAGGGCCTAGACTGGTAGCCTGAAGAACTAGGAAATGTGTTTGTGTGGAGTGAGAAAACTGATAAAATGTTTGCTCAAACGTCTGGGGTCAAATTCAGTGTGCTAAATAATTGAGTGTTTGCATTGAAGTTCGATCCTTAGCAACGCCCCAATGGCACATCATTACATCACCTGTCACCTAGCATTGGTGACCGAACATCAATTAAGGACTTGATTACAGCAAAACCGATGGTGCCTGCTTTCATCTTACCGGGCCCCAGTGTCTACTGGGCTCGGGTATGATGCATCTTCTGCACCCCCTCCCGCAGGCCCTGGGTACTACAGTTTTCGAAATAGGTGTCTGTTGTTAACAAACGAAGGCAAGGAATAACACTATGCACGCATAGTTGGAAGAAGTCCAACCCAAGAGCTGGACCAAGTTTGTAGTTCACGATGAAGGTTGCAAGCCAGCGCTTCTCAACCAGAGCCGGTTTTAAGCCTATTAAACCTGTTTTATCAAAATGGGTCCCGCACCTTAAGAGGGCCCGCGCGCAAGTACCGACAGAGTTATTCTAAGAGAATTAAGCCGCTACTGAAACGTGAAGTGAACAATGAAACATTCTTCACATGACTGAGATTATTTTATCGAATTTATTATTATACCTGCTATACGCAGCATATATACTATTTTTAGTTAAAGACGGGGATACTACACGAAATATTAACATACATAAATGTTTGCATCTGTAAAGCAGGTATGCTGCCATCGCTTCCCTTAACTTTTTGTTTAATCCCCTGGAATGAGTAAAGATTAAAGCCAAGTGGGGTTGTGAGGAGACTGAAAGCCAACAGGGAAGAAAATTTGACGAAATATGCCGGGTCCGTATACTAGTGTGCATATGCAAAGAAAGCAGTGAAAATAGGAAGAGTATTGATGAGAAATGTGGCGACAATCTGAAAAAGCAAGACTCATAAGCAACAATGAAAAACAAGATCCATTTCAGTTTGTGAGTGTTTGTTTGTGATGTTCAAGATGCTTTATTATTGCTTATACCTTTAACAAGCACGAAATATGATCTTCCTCCATTTTACATTCTTGTGACTGTAAGCAAATTTGAGTGGTGGAAAGGGTGGCACTTTTATGGTCGGCAGCGGGAGGCACTTCGCTCGCTACGCAACTGCTGGTTCTATATTACGTGTTTCTTGCCAGTTGAAATAAATTTCTGTCAGATTTCTAATTTATGTAAAACTTTTCCTCTACACGTTTCTGGGTGTGGCAACCATTTTTCCCTCTAAAATGCGCAAATGCACTCATCCTCGGACACTTACAACTGTGACGGCGCATCGCATCACATGCCTTGAGCCCGCAACTGGAAAGTGCTTCAAGAAGCGGTGGCTCACAATCAACAATGGAGTGAACCTGGTCGAGGGGGGAATCTTTCCAATGCATGTTAGCATCTCCCATAAGGAGCCGCATCGCGACGTATCAAAACGGAAAACTATTTGAATTTGAAAAACGTGCATTTTGTTTGTATTTTGATAGGATTTTATACTTATACTAATAATTCACAAAGTCTGCAATTCATTTAGAACTCTGCTAACTCAGCCTTAAATATTCGTGCTCACTAAAACAAACATTTGCTCAGCGCAGAATTTTCTTCGAGGGAACACTGGTGGCAACTGTTGATTCTACGAATTATGTTAACGGTTTATTTTTGCATATGTCAAACAAATCGTATCTGCTCATGCGGTTAGTCGTTAATTTCAAATGTAGTTTGTGTGCTAGTTAAGGTTAAATAATGCTTGGCAAACTTTAGTCTTTGAAGGGGGCTTCACTTCTGAATGTAATTCAAAAACATTTGGTTTTGTTAATCCATTTTGTTTTTAATTTGACCAACATTCATAGAAGTCCTAAAGCAGAAGTGTTTCGGAGCACTTTAACCGCCGATCCACGATATATTCGTGGTTGCTGTCTGACGTTCGGACGCCGGTATGGTTTTCGCGCTGACGCTTGAGTGGGCAAGGCGTTGTTTTAAAATAAAATTTTTATCTTTGTATTTGGAAGTTTGAGCTTCATTGTGACGTCAAGAGAAGACTCATATGGCGTCAGTATGACTTGTGAAAAAATGGCAAATGCACTTTTAGTTTGTTAATCATATATTACACGAAAATGCCCATCTTATGATGTCTTGATTGATTCTCTAGCGCAGGGGTGTACAACCTTTTGCTATTGCCGGCCGCATGACTTCTATTTTTATGAAGTACGGCCGCCAATGAGTTGCGAGTTATATTTATTAGATACGTTTGATTAAAGAATAGGTTTCATCCGGTATATGTCATTTACTTGTGCCTAAAAGTATAATAAAATGTCAAACAGTTTGACGAATTTATTAAAAGAAAAGTTTGCAAAGCATCGTAGCAATTAATGACTCGCTTGATCTTGCTTGCCTTGCGTTTGTTTTGCTTCAATATACGCTAGCACGGCCGCCAAATCTTATACTTTAGATTACATGTGGACGGCCGCAAATTTCATTATCGAAGGCCGCATGCGGCCGTACGGCTGCAGGTTGTTCACCGTTGCTCTAACGTAATCGGTCAGCGTGAAATGGCTGAATGTTGCTTCTCAAGAAAAAAATTTGGGGATTTCGCGGTATGTTTGCCATTCATGTTTTTTTCCAGGAAGAAGGCGACGAACCCAAAGTTCTTCAAATGGCAAAGAAAATTTTCAGCTCTTCCATATTCAGCAATATCGCTGTGATGTTTTTCTGTAAGGTTTTTAACTTTTAGAGTTGTGACAAAAATTTGAACTTGTCAAGTGGTAATAAAATGTTTTTTTTTTTTTTTT
>JGI24159J19872_10005485_pt1 | contig 16424 bp, 6 predicted proteins | sample Ectturendosymbi4_FD_19872 | JGI IMG/M metagenome (IMG submission 19872) | reverse complement strand
TGCTTGTGAACCTGGTGAACAGTTGATTGTGCTTGCGAACTGTGACGACGAGAGTGATCTCGTCGGGTGATCTCTATTGTTGCTTGCTGCCACGGTGCGAAGCTCTGCGCATATGCCGCTCGGGATTGCCGATTGCAACACTACCATTTCGGGCAAAACGGATCAGGGTGTGTTTGTGGCAAAACGGCTTTTTCTGGCATCCATGTGTTGTGTGAAAGCTTTTAGAAGTACGTTTAGGGTATGAGCTTTCAGGACTTGCACTGGTTGCAAACGTTAGAGTCTTGTAAAGCGTCATTTGGAGCCAAAGTGGTCTAGTAGGTAGGTGTGTTCAACACTTGACTAGCACTCATATGACACTTTACTAAACCTTTTTCCCAAGCCGTTCTACTGGGATCAACCCAGCCAGAAAGACACTAAAACGTGAAACAGTCCTCAACCTAAATTTAGTTAAAAACTATCAGGTTTCGAAGCGAAAATGCTGCTAAACAGCGCTTTCTTAAGAAATGTGCTACGTTAATAATGGCGTTCCGCTTTGCCCCTAACAAAAATAATAATCAAAATGTCGTAGAAGAACAAGAGGCTTGGCGAGGCACTAACTGCTATATCAAGATTTCTCTTATCAATTTGAAAGTTTCAGCAGTTTGCACGGTTCAACAGTACTCTAATGTTACAAAGTTTCATAAGGGCAAATTGAGACCTGTCTAAGACAAAATAGTACACGAACAAATGGATAAAAAAATGCCTTAAAAATACGAACAGTTTAAACTTTCTCCCAAGTTGACACTTCCAGCATATTTGTGGTTGAATACCAATCATTTACGAAGTTTTCGATCAGATAATCTGTCTCAAGATAAGTCTTGTAAGGAGATAATATTTAACGAGCAAGACAAAGAAAATTCCAATAAGATTTCTTAAATGATTAGAATATAAAATTTCATCTTTATTCTTTGAAAGTTTCTACAAATGTCAAAATTGCTATGCAATGTTTTGAAAATTTCGGGGGGGAGAAAATGCCCCAAATTCCCCCTCCCGTGGTTGCGCGCCTGCCAGGAATAGTGCGGTGTAGAAACATGTTGGAAAAAAGAACAGGAATCGATTTCTAAGAAATCTTGACGTGAGAGTGCACGAGAGGCGAGACGACTTACGCCAAAAATTTGCCTGTTATAGGACAAGATTTTGAGCTGCTCCAGATCTTTCTTCACAAATTTTCTGAAACTTCAAAACATTTCACACCCGCTCGACCCACTAACCACTTAGCTGGTAGCCTTGAATCATTTTTCTTACGTGAAGTCAATGTGGCAAAGTGTTTTGCTTTTATTTTATTCTTTTGAAATGGTAATGCGCGGATATCACACACAGGACATTGGGAAAATTTCAAAATATTCAAGCACTGAATCCACTGTCACGCTGTGCAGGATATTTAAGTTTCATCTTTATCTTTTGAAACATTTTCCTTACGTAAAGTCAGTATGGTAAAGTGTTTTTAAAGATTATTCTCTTGAGATGACATTGCACAGATATCATAAACAGGGCAGGGGGGGCAATAAAAAGGTTGAAGGAAATGGAAACTTATAAAAACTTAGAAGTCGTTGCCAATTATGCCTATTTCTGTTCAACAATGTTGACCTCAAAAATAACAGAAATTATAAAATCCAACATTTTGAATTTTCTGAGTGGGCGAATAGCTCCATTAAATTTTTTTTAAGTCGATCTTGATTGACCATGAAATTATCTATGATACTGTTATGAAAGGACACCTCTGCCCCTGTTGGCCCTTTCTGAAAGGTCAGGAGCACGGGTTAAATGAACGCGAGGCCTCGGGCAAAATCGTGACTGCGATGCACTCTACACGCGTAACTCAACTGCGTAGCATTTCACATGTCCTCGCTTCAACTTTGCAGAAGCACCGGTCGAAAACGTCAAAAGCGATACGATTTGGCAGCGTACACTTCAGAGACAATTGGGGGTGACCATGCACGGCAGTTCGTATGTCGTTAATTTGTTCAACCAGAAAGATGTGTCACAAAAAATATCTTTTTGCTATCGTGACGCTACAATATTTTTTGTAATATCATCTCTGACCATCTTCGCTGCACAAATCGTCCATTCACATATTATTGAGGAAAGATATGTCTACACTCTTTCGCAGATCAAAACGTACACCGTTTAGAAAAAATGTTCTCAGCGAAATACTACACAAAAGCAACTTGAACCGTACTACTTGACTGAAGTTTTGCAATAGGAACTTCACAGTATTTACACCTATTAACTGTTCCGTGATCTACTGGGCAACAGCGCTTTGTTTGATCTAAGACTGATACCCTCACGATCACAAGCACTTCGCAACTAATTGTTACTTCAGCGCATTATACGGTGATTTCAAAGGCGTTAGATTGCAAAGAATACTTAGTAACGAACTTTCTGAAGTGACGCTGGTCTCTGTCACTCTGTCAATGTGTGCTTTTTGAAAAAAGTCAGCTAAGTGTATTGACGCCGCATTTTTTCCACGCAAAATCGTTGATGATTGTTTCCACGTACATATTTCTCAGAATCTCATGCTCCATGCTACGTCTTATCGTTAAGGTTTAGTTCTGACATCTTAGTGAGCACTGAGTGCAAAACTATGTTTGCTGTGGCGAGTTTTCGTAATTCATCTACTCAGTTTTTTTAAGCCTGCGTGACGTTCCAACTTTAGTGAGTTGTCCGATAGTCTTTTTAATATGTAGTTCAACATCTCATTGCTTGCAACAGTTTTGCGAGAGTGTCTATGTTCTGGTCGGTGACTATTCTTAAATTATGACTTATTTGCAGAAAGTGTTTGAAAACTGGATATTAGGCAGTTTGTGTAAAGAAAAAGCATTTCTAATAGCCAAAGCGTAGAAAACATTTCAGACAAAAGACTGAGAACTGAGGTTCAACCAGAACAGACTAATGGGGTAGAAAGGGTAAAGCGTTTTGTAAACATCCATTTGCATTGCATCGTCAGCAACCTGAAAAGGATAAGCAAAATGTCGAATTTGCCCCCACTGGAAAAACTTCTATGGACGCACAAGAATGACATCGATACATTGATTTCGATGTAATTCTTGGATCATAAAACGTGATGCTGTTGGGTTCAATTCGTTTTAAAGTTACTCAAAAACGATAAATGCCAAATTTGTCAGTTTCCTTAACCCTATTTAACAAACGCAGTAATCAAAAACTCAACAATTGTGACGCGTGGTGAACAGTCTAAAGAAATGAAAAACCAGTAAAAGAGTGTTCTGATATTTAAGCGGGAGGCCCTCAAAAGCGCGAGACCCCAGGCATTTGTCCGGTTTGCCTAATGGTTAATCCGGCCCTGACACCGTTATCCTCCCGTTTTCTGGCGCCCGTTTTCACATGAATGTATTCAGGGAAATTTAATGTCTGCAAAAACTTCCTTGTCGCTTTATGACAAAAGCAGTCTTGTAGAGCCACGACTGATTTTTAACAAAATCTTGTATCTTCTGACTCGCTTGTGCCTTCAAATCTGATGCGTCGCAGAGTTCGTCCCCGCAGCTCTTGTCTACTGCGTGTACCTGGCTAAAAAGCTACAGTATCCCAACGTCTTTTGGCTATACCTGCTCAATGTGCTTTAGCCATCTATGTGGCTTAATAGGATTTTAACTTGTTGATAAACGCACATGATGTACCGATTGGGAAATGATTTGCAAAGTTCACACTTTCTTTCCTTGCCCTTGTACATATGCGGTGTGAATTTGGCTTTCTTGTCTAAATCTCATTTCAGTTGTGTTTGTGGCCCCGCTGACAGCAGTTTCTTAACTTCTATTGAGACTTTTCATCGTGAACGAAAAGCCGAACCCTCAGCATTTCTGCTTTGATTTCTTATGCAACGGAATAGTAAACCCTTTGTCCTGACCGTATGAATTTGGGCGTTGTTTTGCTATACATCAGAGCTACAGGCAAATACTTCAGAAGCTCTGTACATCGACCACAAGACCACCAGCGACTAAATGGCGCAATTGACAAAAACTGCGCGATGTGGCTTTCCAGGTCAAGAGAGAGTTTTTTAAGTAACAGAGAGGTTTTTCACGTAAAAATTGCCGGTTTTGTGCAGCAGAAATGTTTCCTGAACTACACACAAATGAACCATTCCGTGCTTTTTAAAGTAAGCCTTCGACCGACCATTCCATCTGAGCTCAGTTTTCTGCTTCTGGCATCCGTTTGTTGTTTCATATAATTTTGCCCATACGTAAAATGCATTGCATGTTTTCCGTGTTGATCGATTAGTTTCCATGAACAGTGTACAACGAATTCTCTGACAATAAAAAACAACAAAACAAAAAACAAATCAAGACAGAACGTGAGTGAACCTGCTACACAGCAGGTGGAAATATGCAAAGAACAACGCTGACACAACGACGAACAGCCATTATAAGAAGTTGAAGAAGTCAGAACCTGCACTTGCCAGCATAAAGATAAGGGTTTTCTAGTCCTTGTGTCAAAATACGCTATTGAAATCTCATCAATCATTGCAGCGAAAAATCGACTTTTGTCTGGGAACAGATTCTTGTGTTGCTAAGAAGGAAACGTTCAAGTAGAAGGTAAAAGTATAATCGGTGAAACGTGCATTGTGAGCTTTCCATCTCCGGACAAAAGCACAACAGAGCATCCAAAAATGTTATTTTAAGGTATGAGGTAAGCATGGCAAGTATGCATTCCAGGCATTGTTGCAGGTTCTCAAGCCAGATACCACCGCAAAATTTGTTTTGTTATTTAGCGATCATTAAAATTGAACAAAGTAAAATTCTAGTAAAGTGAAGTCGAGCGTTTTAGTGTAACTTCGGTAATCAGTTACTTTCCACGGGTCCACGGACCACGCAAACGCTCTTTGCTGTAAATAGAAATAAAGCATTTCTTGTCTAAATTGTTAGGCTATGTTTGTAACAAAGTAGCAGGTGTAGGCGGAAAAGTAACAAGCACGTGTAGAGACACCCAGTACGATGGAACAAGTAATTAACAAGTGGCACAAAACAAAATGGTACCAACCACGCCGCACAACACCTTGAAATTACGCCAGAATTAACGGGATTACGTGAAAAGCGAAGAACTCGTGTGAAAAACGCAGAGTGGCACAAAAATCACTTGCTCACAGCAAGGTTTTTATGGGTAGAACAGAGCTACTTTATAAAGGGTTTGGTTGACATTTCGAGGTAAGTAAATGCCAGTAAGCTGACTGTTATTTTCTTCTGGAGAAGACAGACGTAATCCAAATTAAAGGTTGGTCAGTTGCCGCGAATTCATCAGCACGCATTGCTGAGAAGAGTGAAAACAATTTGTCTTCTCTTCAATTTTGCAAAAAGATCATTGAGTGATGTTTTATAATAAGCTGATGTAACCTTATTGGAAAGAAAGTCACGAGCCGGTTAAACACAGCTTGCTAATGACAAGGCGCTCTTTTCGTACACGATGATTTGGTAAAACCTTCTGCTGGTCGTCATATGCACCAAGGGTAAAACACATTAACACACTGTATTAAACACCTTCCCTAAAAAAGAGAATCGTAAACGATAGAAGTTAATAAGTTTTATTTTTGAATTTACAGTCGTCAAAACTGATGTTTTCGACTTTCTGCACAAAAACACAATCGGTTCTTTAACAGAATCGTATCATTGAAATATGTTCAAAATATCAAATAACGGTTGTCTAAATTGTCTCCTCACTGGATGAAAGCTAAGCTTGCCAGAGCGATTAATACCACAAAAGGCGTTGCGGCAAAAATAAATTTACCATCCACGCCGCACAACAAAACGTTTGCATCCGGACGTAGTCATAAAACGCATGGGCAAAACGCAACGCAAACAACTAAAATAAGTCGGTACCTTGCCATGCGGCCGCTGCCTGAAATGCGTCAAGAACAAAACTAACTGAAACTCCCACAGGCGCATTTTTTAATAAAAAAGAATGATTTTCGTAATTAAAGTGATTTTTGTAATTATGCCAGTTATGCATCGTCTTTCATTAGGTATTTCGGAAAGGCAATAATAAGCAAATGCGCAGAAACTAATTAAGTTTCTCATTCCAAACAGATCCATATTCAGCAGGTTCACTACAGCTTCTGTGGGTGAATTCCTTTATCTTTATACATCAATACCCGCTTAAAAAAGGACTTTATCCCTGCAGCTTGCGTTTTATGTTGAAGAGGTTTGCAGCATCGCAGTTGACATATATTTTCATAAAAGTAAATGTACTAAGTGTTTCATGTTTTTTTCCTAAGATTTTGTTAAATGAAAACAAAACGCTTTGATTTAGAAGAGTAAGTTGATAGGGTACAATTCTTAGCAAATATGCAGCACTTTAGGAGGTAAGATTAGGATTTCACTAGCAGCTTATATTTACTTAGCTTTTTCTTGTAATCTACAACCAGAATTTTTACCGGCCTCATCTTGTTTTATGTCGTTCAATTTGCGACAGTCAAAAGACACCGTGAGGCATTGCAAATGAGTTAGCGAACCTAACGGTACGGCTGTTGACGTTAGTAAGTAATTGGATTAAGGTACTTATTAACAGCATTAGTAACAGAGCGCTGAAATCATTTGTTGGTTGTTCAAGGTCACGTTCTTACGAAAACTTTTTTCTAGTTGGAGGAACTGTGCTTGACTCGGTGTTGGTTACTGTCCTATGATTAAAAAGTTAAGTCAACAAAGTTCAAATAAAAAGCTTTTGCTGAAAGGACAGTAATCTATTAGCACCGAAAAGATTTTAAAATTTAGAACCGACGTTACCGCGGAGAGACTGTTAAAATACACAAGCGTAGATTTGCTGATCGGTACTCCCAAACTCGAAAAACTGATTGCTTCAAAGCAAAAACTTATTTCTTGCTTCTACTTTTCTACAAAAATCTTTTGACGAACTAAAAATATGCGAGTGCTCCAACTATGCTGTATAATTCTTCTAGCTTAAGTAAATAAGCATGCTACAAAAAGAAATGTTGGTCGTTTTGTTGGTCCGGAAATAGAAAAGACAAACTAACTTTTTTTAAAGTCAAAAGTGCCTATTTTTGAAGTAGTTTCTCATCCACACTGGAAATTTGCTGCTATCTGAGCAGAAATGAAACCTGTTTTTTGTTAGTTTTAATTTTCTACTTAAAGCCTTTGATTTTTTTCTAATATGGTAATGTGGATACAAATATGATTGAGTGCAAACAACTTTTAGGACAGACCATTCTTTGTGCGAATGTGATGGGTTGTTATTTACAGTACGTATTAGTTTTCCTTTTTCGTAAACTTTTATGGACATAGTTAGTAAACTGCAAAACAGCAACACTTACAAATAATTTGGGAAAATAACGAGGGCATTGCAGAACTAAAGAAATCTCTTCAGTGCCTCGCTTGAAGTGAAGAATATACAACAAAACAGTGAAATTTTATATACAACGAAACACTGAAACGGAGAAAGTGCCTGAACAACAAAGCAACACTACTAGAAGTTACGAGGGTCTTTCTAAGGGAGGCTAATAAGCCTGAATAGACTGTGAAAAGTATTTTTAATGGCTTCTCCTGAACTGAATCGCACTGTTACGCTTTCGAAGCGTTTGAGGGAGACGTTTTGCTTTTTCGACTGAACAGGTGCCTACTGGCTCTGCGCAGGCTGCTCACGCGTGTGCTAACGGTCCCCCCTCTGCCGAACCCGCGTGTTGTTTCGGTGATTTCCCCCATTAAGGAACGGGTCGACTTGCGGAAGCTCTTGCTGCGAGCGTTGTAGATGAAGAAGTTCCACGAGCTGTTGCAAACCAAGCACACCACCGCCACGAACTCAAACGATACGTACGCTGCGGCTGTGGTCAGGTTGAGGGTCGTCGGCGACTGGAAGTAAATGCCCGGGAGCAGCAGCGCCCCTGCGATCGACACGAACACCGGGGCCACGCCGAGGGTGAAGACCGTGACCATCATGATCAAAACCCGACTCAGCTGCATCTCTGCTTTGTACTCGTGCGCCTCGCGCTCCCTCGCGTGGCAAAAGGTGTAACAGCACGTCGCTATGGTAACCGTCCACATCAGCACAAGCGGAATGAAGAAGTTGATCAGGTAAATGTAGAGAGCTTTGGTCCCGCTGGACGCCACCAGGGTTCCGGACACGATGCTGAACTTGAGTGTTGGAGCGTAGAGGGGAATGGTCGAGAGCAAGCTGGCCGTGACCCAAACGGCGACCACAGCTTTGCAGGCGAACTTCTTCGCGCTGTGAGGCTTGTAATCGAACGGATTACGGACAACAGACAAGCGATCCAGGCTGGCAAGCAGCAACGTGTAGATCGATATGGCCAAGAACACTGTTGTCCAGTAGCCGACAAATGTCAAGTAGCCTTTGTTGAAGATCTGATTGAAACCAGAGTACGAGACGTAAGGGACGGAGGAATGATTGCTTGGCATCGCGGCGGCCTTTTCTACGCGATGCTCCTGCAACGCGATAATGCTCAGCGTGTAGCAGAATGTCGGAAGGATCACCAGTCCAACCATGGAATCAGCGAACCCGAGCGAGAGCTTGTAGACGCCTTGACTGTTTCGCAGCGCTTTGTTGCGACAGAAGACCGTCACGACGCAGACGTTCGCCGTCGTGGTGATCACGGCGATCACTCCGACGAAGACGATTGCCGTGACGAAGGCGCTGCGGCATCTGCGAAAGAATGAAGCACAGATTTTCAAGGTTGTCGGAGTACGATTGAAACCTTTTTCCTGAGCTCGACCGCGCTCAAGTTCAATGATATTCGCTGCAGCGACCAGGAAAAACGTTTTTTAATTAAACACTTGTGTAAGAAAGTGAACGTTCGCATTTTACCTCAAAGTACCACCTCGCATTTTTTAATCGCGTCGTGACAAAAAGTCTAAACCTCTCTCGCAATACGTTCGAGCTTACCCTCTGCTCATGCACGCCCACAACGAAACTCCGCCCGACCCCGGTATCCTCGCATTCATGCCGCACCAGGTTATTCCGCAGAAAGGTAAATGCACCGACACCATTTCGTGGTATTGTCCGAAGGGGGCCACCGAGTCGTACATGGCTACTTGCACGCAGGCAGGAAGCGAGTCGGACGTTGTTGCATTGTCCCTCAGGTAGGAAAGCATATCTTGCCAGGCAGCCACCGAAAAGTTTTCCTGCTTGCTGTTGACTGCGCCGTCGCCGTAAACGAATCGTTGAACGTCTCTGAAGCAGTTTTTCCGAAACTTGCCCGGCGAGCACGCTCGGTTGTATACGGTCCGAGCGAAAGTGTTGAAAGCGAAAGTTCGGTTTTTGCATTCGGCGAAAAACTGAGGACAATTCCAGTTTTCCAACGTCGTCAGGTACTCGGTCAGCAGGACCCTACCCAAAAACCATTTCGCTCTAAAGTTGTCGCGGAGGATTCGACAGCAATCCAACTCCACTGTTCGGTTTCGAACGCTGGCGTTGCGGTGAGAAAGGCAGTAGTTTTTCATGTCTGAAGAAAGCAAGTCGCATTTCATTAAGTATTGGCAAAGATTTGGAAAATTACAGACAATAACCAACGAGGTGCATACAAAGCGAGTTGAAGTATTTAACTGTATTCTTCACGCCATTTCCTAAAATGAATTTAGTGGTGTAAACATTTTGTTATGTGAAAGTCATTTGCTTGGATGAACGAACTAGGTTTTATAAGTAAGTGACAAAGTAATTTTTCTGGCGAACTCAAAAGGTCTATTTGCTTGAAAAAAAGGTAATTTGATGCTGTTGGTATAATAACTGTGCTGATTTTAGTTTTCCAAACCAAGGTCGTTTATCGATTGTGACTACATTCACAAAAACCAACCCGTGGTAAAGAAGCAGATATATAAGCGCTTCGTAACAAAGACGTTAGCGCCTGCATGATGCATGATGTAGGGCAAGTGAACTATTAGACCACGCAGGATAGGTCGGCTGAGCACCAGGTGGCGCGGTTGCACCCTGGTTTGGCTGCGATTAGCTGCGGATGTAGCAGTGCAATAAAAGATTGCGGAGCCTTGGGTTTTTTTAGACCTCCTTGGGCTGCGTGACCTGTGATGGCGCCTTCAGAAACGAAATGCGGGCCTGGAAGTGAAAAAATTAATTGGAGATTTGTAATTATTGTTTTCGTTAAATGCAGAGTAAATGATACTAAGCCTTGACGGTTGTAACTTCGGTCACCGTAAATTCCATGTAACACAAAACAGAACACCAAATGGTGGCAATTGTAAGTTGACGAACTGTGTGAATATGCAAAAACACAACATCGTGATTTCCGTTGTATTTATTATTAGCACACCCTACAAAATCTGGTCAGCAGGGTTAGGTTCCCGATCGGGTCATAACGAAGACTTTGAAAGCGGTACTTGCGGCCCGTCCAGCCTCGTGCTAGACGTTGATGGACGGGTGCAAGGAAACAGTTCACGCGCGGCCCTCCCCTTGACTCGGCGCCAGCGCAGCATTCCCTGCGAAAGTAACTGCGTGGCCCACGACGCAAGTAAGCGGAGATGGGCGCCGCACAGACCACTCGTGGCACTTCGAAAGGAGTGCAAAAGCAAGTAACAGTATAATGAAACTGAATATGATTTTAAAATAAAGGCTGCATTTTTGATATCTTATTTTTTCAGACACCTTCCCAAAACGTTGAATAAACAATAAAGAGGCTCTTTGAAAAACCAAAGCATTTGATAATTTTGCTGTTCTATTCGAAATAATTTCGACCACAATTTTTTAAGCGGATTGTTTTGGTGAATTCCAAAGTGAAAATATTTTCCAAGCAGTTTCTTGAACCTGTTACGTCAGTTTGTTGAATGAAGAAGCTTTTCCAGCGCCATGTTTACTCAGCAGCTGATGCTCAAAACAGCACAATGATGCTGATGCTGACTCAGCAGCTGATGCTGATGCTCAAAACAGCACAATGCATGCAATAGATTAGAAAAGCTATGAAAAGCTAGATTTCTCTTTATCGGCTCAATAGAAAACCTTAAGAAACGAACCGTCGTCAACGAATTCTTCCTCCATTTCTCCTGACCCAAAACCTGATGAATAGATATCTTCTGATGCTACGCATCGTCCCATCAAGCTCAAGCAGACCAGAAATGAAAACATCATTGCAAACCAGGCCATCTCTGCTTGCGGTTGCGCGCGGATGAAACTTTTGCATTGGAGCGCTAGTTTTGTACTTTAAGCCATTAGATCTATTTCGATCCATTAGCTGATGAGTATAAAAGAACGGATGCACCATTGTTCAATGCAGTGGAACTATTCATTACGTAGAAAATAGAAATTCGTAATAATTAGACGGACAAGCACGTCTATACGTACACCTTGTTAAGCGAATACAGATGAATATGCCAAAGGTGAAGCTGAAATTGTGATTGGGTTGGACTGACTGATAACAATCAATCTTGCATTTGCAAAATTTTATGTGCAACGTTTTTGAAAAGAATGTTAACTCTCGTGTGAAACAAGTCCTTCATATTTTATTTGATTGAAATATTTTCTGTATGACTATTTGGAATTACAGAACGATCATGTTATTTCAAGAGAATATACGAATCGCTGCATTCAAGCATATCCTTAAAATGAAGTGCAAGTGTGCTTTTATTTAAACTACTTCTAAAGCAAAGAGACAACTCGTTTCCGACACAGCCGGGCTTTCCTCTTCATTTAACGATTACTGTAATACTTCATAAAAGTAAAATAAGACAATAATTTGCAAAAACATTCTGATTTGAAAGAAATAGAGGTTCTTCCTGAAAATTGTATTTTTCTGTTGTTTTACTTTCCAGCCTTAGCTTGATCTAACTGACGCAAGATGATATCCTGTGATCCCACATTCACTTTCATCCATTTGTTTCCGACTCAAGTGACTGAAAATATTTCATATGCTGAAGTTGAAATGCGGCGTGCATTTTACATGCTATATTCACTCTTTATAGATGAAAAAATGAATAAACACGTTTATGCAATGATGAAAAGTGGTTTCAGAAACGTTTTTGCTTTATTTGAACAAAGGGAAAAGCACTGCTTTTAATCTAAAAGTAATCAGCATATAGTCCGGTGGTTTCTGATATGCTGCTACAAATTGAAGTATTCTGCCTCTCATGAAGAGCGTAACTGAGATGTGGTGTCCTGGTGTATTCCTTTTAAACCGACAGACCGCTCAATAAATCTAACCACCAACTGTCATTAAATGCATCTTAAAATCGCAAGACACAAGAAAACAAGTTTTTTTTCCAAGTAGTTAATTGGTTAATTAATACCTGACCATGAAAAGCAACAACTGTCAAATCGCTCCTTTCATAATCACATCACGTTAAGCCACTTTTGCTCGAAATAAAATTTTTAATTTTTACAAGAAATTCGAGCGGACAAAGCTGAGAGCGCGAAGTGCTGACGCGTTTCGTGGAGCCAGCTTGTTCAAGAGCAACACCTGCAGCCCGTGGATTTCGGCGATTCAAAAAACTGTTGCCATGGCACTGACTCAAAAGTTTGCTGATCAAATCACAACGTTGATTACAGGCTGCAAACAATTTCGCGCGACGGATTTATCAGTTACTTTCCTGCACGTGTCTCGGGGATTTACAGCACTTGTCGCAGATCAGCTCTGGCAATGTATTTTTAGATCGGTTTTACAATCCCCAGCACATCATATTTCAACTTGAACCAGTTGATTTACACCATGCATTACCTTTAACCTGATCGCCTTGCAAATACAAATAGAAATGCACCTATTGCGCGACTCGGGGTGCGCACAGCTTGGGGCGCTACGTTCTAATAAGTACCGCTTTACCGATTGCATTTCACAAAAGCACTGGTATGAAAGCATTTGCAAAACATCAGCTTGGATTGAAAATGACATTGGACGAGAGAATATCAAATTGAACCTCGTGGTCGGCACAATCCAACGCTGCACAGTTCTTTGTTAAAGTTCTTTGTTTAACGGCGTTCACACGTTAAGCTTTTGCTTGGGCATTCTTTGCCTTTTTACAATTAAATGGAAACACACACTTGATTAAAATGTTCGGGCTGAAGACTTTTTTTTATGTAATAAGAAATTATTGATCTATTTCTTGAATTCGAATATCGTCATCGACCAGAGTTCCAGAAAGTCGCGCACTCAACTCTTATTTTTTAAATTAAACGGGTTTTCTATGCAAGAAAACAGAAACGTCCCGATGACCTAAAAGAACAGCCGCTTCATTTTGATTAGTTTCATGGTGTTCATAAAAATCATATCAAGTCTAACGTATCCAAAGGTAGTGGGGCCCACCAGCGGAGTCAGCATTGAAGTATTCACCTCGTTCCACACTTTCAAATTTGAAAATGGCGGTTACGTAAATGAAAGGCCATGTCTGCGTTGGGGCATCATATCGTAAAGAATCGCAGCAAAGAAACTTCTCAAATTTTATGTGTTTTTCAACACGTTGCCCGACGTGTAAATTTATGACTCAACTGGGATGCAGTGTTTCTATCAGTTTTCTAAACAATGTACAATATTTAACTGTTTCATTTCGCCCAAACAGTTTGCACGGAAACGTCTTAGCTGCTGCAAGGAAGAGTTTGAATTTTAACATAAACATACCTTATAAAGAATATCAGGCCAGTAAATTGTTTATATTCAACAGTGGAGTCTAATTTTAGCAGGCAAACATTTTACAGCATCACCTAAAATACTGGGAAAGCTTTCATGGAAACGCTTAGAACCTTGTTTGATTTCTTCTTCTCTGAAATTATCCTGCGCAGTTGCGTACTGCGCAGGTGGAGCACAATCCTTTTTTAGCAAACTTCCCTTTGAAAGCACCGACCAATTTAAATCGAAGCGAACAACTTTCGTCAAATATTTTTAGGGAAGCAAAATTTTTCTTACAATTCATTTCGGACAAAAAACTTTTCGAATTTCACAGCAAAGTTGAACACAAAGAAAATTCTGTTTTTTGTGAATGGCATGAAAACGTCATTTCGTCCACTTTTTTTTGTTTCTTGTGCGATTTTAAAATTATTTTCGTAGTATCTCTCTAGTCGCTACTCGCTAGTGAAAGTGACTGGTAAAATCGTAGTGAGCACTAACACAACACTCTCATCTCGAAATGTTCGTCTCAAAAGTTTACTGCATTTCAACCAGCTTTCCTGACTCTCATTGAAAAAATTAATTTTGAAGTTATACGGCTACTAAAACAGTCTCCATCTTTTCGAGTCTTCGCATTTCGTGGAAGAAGATGACGCGCGCGGTTCGCGGCGGGCGCTCTTGATCCGAGTGACATATATGTTGTAAACAAACTGATTCCTCCATAATTGACCCGCGCCAAAATTCGACGTGACGTTAAAATCGTTCTGAGATGTTTCGCGTCGTAAATGATTTTATGACATATTACGCGTCATAAAGTCATTGTTTTTGATGGGACTGTAAACCGGACGCGGTACTGAAGCTTTTCACAAACCAAGTAAAATGTTTTTGTCTCTTCTCAGATGATTCCCTGCAAGTTGGGAGTCGGCAGAAACTGCACTTGATTCACTGTCCTGTCCTTCGATGCATGCTGACCTGTTTCTTAAACATATATGACACTCGACAGGTTCAAAAAATGTGCATAAAACTTGAAAGGCCTCTTCTTCAAACGACTCATAATGACATAACAGCCAAAAACAAAGCTTGCGCGTCTTCTTCAACCAAGGCAATCGGACCTGCCAACTGCAACATGGACAAGATGCAATACAAGATTCGCAGCATCACTTCCTGGCTACCTGACAGTCTAATCCGAGCACAGGTCTGGTTTTCCTTGACCGCTCGTGACGTATTGCGAAGACGTAATCAAGTTAATTACTTCGTGCGACAAGCCATAGCTCAACCCGACCTCGCTTGTGAACGTACTTAGCAGCACTGCAGTTCGTAATTAACGTGCTCTATCCTGCGTAAGTGGCGTCTTTCCGCGCTCGCTCTCTCCGCAGAGGTTCGCAGAAACGCATCTCTCGTCCATTCAGAGCAAAGCATGGTCGTGTTTACGTTATTAGGTAACCGATTTTTATTGACCAACAGAACCAAAAGTGGAAATGCCTCAAAAGAATTTAATAACTTTCCCGTTCGGATCACTTTTCTCGAAAGGAGAAAGCCCTCTACAAACAGTCAAAGTTTACCAAAAGATATTGTGTGGTAATCTTCACAAGGGTTTAGCGAAAGACTGCAATCCACAAAAAATTAACCTACAGGTAAGTGGTGTAAAAATGGATGTTCAGATAGACATATTTGATGGCATCAACAAAATATATTTCGAACATTCACAAACGATCTTGTTCTATAGATCAGAGGCCGGCAACCTTTTTTGCACTGCGGACCGGTTTCAGCCTAGCATTATTTTGTAGAACGACCCTTAATAAAATAATGAATTTTTGGCACATGCAAATTTATTGCAACTCGTAAGTCATCATGGCACTGATTCAGTGAAAGGTCTGAGCTTTTTTTGCCGCCGTAAGGTGCTCCAACCTGTAGGAACTTGGGTGGTCAATTGCATCCGCAGTGTGTTCTTTGTGTCAGTTATTCCAGCCATTTTTAGATCAACTTGGCCTTGGTTCCGCACGGTTCGGTAACAATTTCTTCGCAGACCGGCACCAAGTCGCAGCCCATTGTTTGCCGACCCACGGTATAGATGTTGTTGCTATATGATGTTGGATAGCAAACGTGTTAGAGCGTGTGATATGGATATCATTCTTCGAAAACAGGATCGCGTAAATGTTTCTTGAATAAAGGCAAGTTGGCATTGCGTTGACATCCTGTTCAAAATGTAGCTATTACTATTTGCCATCGGTTGAAATGCAGCCCCGCGACATTACAAAGACCAGCACATGAACAATGCAGGTTTGGGACCAAGCGCAAAGACAAAAAACTGCTTGGTGAAAACTAGATATCAAGACCATTTGTTTAAGCACCGCCATGCCGTTTTAGTAATAACAGTGAGCTCTTCTAATAACAATTTATCGTTAATGCGCAAAAGTAAAAATGCATCAATTTACAAAGGGTATTTGATGGTTATTGTTGCATACAACTTTATAGGCAGGGCTACCATCGACCTAAAACCAAATATAAGGACGGCTGAGGAAAATTTGATTTATTACCCAAAAAAACAATTTTTTGTTTGTACAATAAACTTCAGATCATCTTACCTCCTTTTTGTATGACAGACAGTTTTTACAGTCTCTTTCAAATAGTCACATGCGTTTGTACAGGAGAACATTGCTCAGCGATAAACAGACTAAGCAAAGCTTCAGCCCCTACAACTTTTTATGGAACATAGTCACAAAACGCTCACTACGCGCAGAAGCAAATCCTTCAACTTTCACCAAGCCATCAAGTTGCTTATTATTTTGACACAATTATCTGCTTGAAGCAGATTCGTTACATCATAATAAAAATTCCAAATGATTGAAAAGTGGTTATGCCAAGGCTTGTTGATATT
>JGI24159J19872_10005484_pt1 | contig 16425 bp, 7 predicted proteins | sample Ectturendosymbi4_FD_19872 | JGI IMG/M metagenome (IMG submission 19872) | reverse complement strand
AGTGGTGGTATCCAACCGGCACAAAGCGGTTCTTGAAATTACGAGAAGTCAGCTAATCGATTGTTGAATTGTATGCGTTATATCTTGCTTGACTTCAATTCGAAAATTATTTCATGTGACCCAACAATTTCAGTTATTCGTTTGTTTTCTGTAGTAGGATGTTTTGTTTTATTTTGCAGTGTTTTCGTTGAATGTCGCTGACTTATATCCATTCGGTAGTTGCAACAGTTTGTTGAAACGCCGTATCCTCTGTGAAAAACGGTGTCCGTTCAAAACATACCTGCTCATAACAGACCATTCAAAACGGACCACGTTCGTACAGGCGCGTAGCCAGAAATTTTGATAGGGGGGGCAAACAACAACCAAGTCTCAACATAATGCCCCTTGTTTTTAAAGCATCATCCATAAAATGTGCATTTTTCTGGCACTTCTTTGTCTGAATAATTCTGTTCAGATTTAAGCTGCCAAAGAGAAAGTCTGCTTTGATTGAATCGACAAGTTTTTAAAGTTTGTTTTTAGTAAATTTCCAAGTTTTTGCTTCGAATGAAAGCCACCATTTGTGCATAAAACTTTCGCGCGAAAGCGTTTGTGGTAATATCAATGCTATGAGTTCAAGATCTGCAGTACGCTCTTTTCAGCCAACATTGCAGTCGAGCATGGAGTCAGCGCGGCCATCATTGTGATTGCACTTTTTATATTTACACGCTTCTGATGTTCACCAACACACGTTCAATCGAAGGCGAGTGACGAGTCTAGCGACTTTGTTCTAAACGACACCTACTCCCGAAGTAGGTCCACAAAACTTGCGCGCATGTAGACTGACGTGAATCTTGTCCAGTTTTTGAGCGACTGGTTGACGTATGAAACTGATAATGCAAACTCTAGAATCTTCCAACATGTTCAAAAATGTTTGGATTTTGTGTCATTAAACGCTATGAAATGTGACTGCGGTACCATTTGTTACGCTAGTTGCACTAAGCCTGTTTACCATAAACGAATAGGTAGTTATCTGTCCAACTTTTCAGACTAAACAATAAAATTCACGAATATTTTAAAGACAAATTTTTTAATTGGGGAAAGTTTTACATGCCCCCTAAACAAACCTGTATATGTTTGACCCACTCAGTCTACTCATAGTGTTAAAACGGTTGTGTATTTGCGAAAACGAAGCCACAATCGATTATTACCACGGCTCTGCACTGAAGTTAAGAAATAGGCCTCCTTGTCGCAGCAGCTTACACACAACGGTTGGTAAGTTGATCTGGCCCTGTGGCTCCCAAAGTATGGATCAAAACCCAAAGAAGGGTGGAGAAGGGTCAAAAATGGATCGCGCAGAGGCGATCCAAACCGGAGTTGTGGATGTTGAACATTACCACTGCTTGTCTGCTTCTTTGTATCTGTCTGTTGCATAGATACTTGAGAAAAGAGTGGGTTGCTGACATTAAAAACGAACATAGCAACCTGCCGAAAATCATCCGCACATTCAGTATTTTTCACAGGTTGTTTGAGGCTTGGGTTGGGGTTGTTCACCGAGCTCAGATTTGGGTCGCGCTCAAAAAAGTTTGGGAACTAAGACATTGAAGTGTTTTTTTAAATCCATTGGTGTTTAAATAACAAAAAGATCAATCGACCGCGAAAAAATTCATGTACAGTGGTTTTCGTTGATTTGCACTGACACATCTCTTTGGCTTACACATCAAAAGCTTGATTAACTTGAAAATTGTTAGTGCTACTTTCGGAATTGGGGAGCAATTGCCCCCCCTGGCTACGCGCCTGCGTTCGTAACAGACCCATTCAAAACAGACCACGTTCATAACAGCCCAGATCATAACCGAACCGTTCATAACAGACCACGTTCATTACACACCATATTCATAACAGACCCGTTATGAAGGTTTCTGTTATGACGGGTCTGTTATGTACAGGTCTGTTACGAACGTGGTCTGTTGTGAACGTGGCCTGTTATGAGCTGGTCTGTTATGATCTGGTCTGCTATGATCAGGTTTGTTACGAACGTGGTCTGTTTTAAATAGTCTGATATGAGTGGTCTGTTATGAACAGGTCTGTTTTGAAAGGAAACCGTGAAATAAGCAGTTATGAACCTCAAAAGTTCACTGTGATTGTTTCATTTTTGTGGTCTACGGTTCGGTGTTTACTACGCACAGATCACAACAAAAAAGTGAAGCCTCCCGTAAGTAACGCGCCGATCTCGAAGGAAAGAGTTTTTAGAAAAATTCACTTCATCTTAGCCTATGCAGAAACCACCATTAAACGTTTCTCAAAAGGAGTTATTTACCGTCATGTGTTGCATTTTCGCGCCATACTTGTTTTCTGTGCGGTATTGTGAAATCGTTCTTGCAGATAGACTGTACTGCAAAAAGTTCCTATGATTTGTTTTTGCTTCAATACTGCAAAGCGACCACTACGGTAAATCCATGCACAGGACTATAACCGCCATCAGTCATTGCCAGCATTCGCACAACGCAGTTCATTCGTTTCGGTCTTCAACAAAGTAGAAAACACTTTGCTGTGCAGTATTTTCGACGTTTTACGTATAGAATGTTGGTCTTGCCACAACGTGCACATATCAAATCTATAAAACAGATGAAATTTTTATCTAGGCCAGTGGTTCTTAACCTGGGGTAAATTTACCCCTGGGGTGAATTTCATATTCTAAGGGGGTAAATTTACTGAACCATAAATTGCAGCCAATGCAAATCGTTATAAATCATTCTAAAGTATAGTTTGTTAATTTCGTATTTTCAATAAACTGAGTGTATTGAGGTAAATCTGAGTGTATTGGGATAAATTTGGTAATCTTGTTTGATATAAGGGTAAGATATCTAAAAGAACCACTGGTCTAGGCAGACACAAAATAAATTTGTAGTTGCAAATGTAAGGGGGGGTTGCAAATTGTGACGTTATATTTGAAGGGGGGTTAAATACTAGTGACGAAATGTGACAAGGGGGTAGATTTTTGCCCAAAATAGTGTGACGTCATTTATGGACGGCCCCACTGCTCACTGGCCGATCAGTCTCCAGAGAAACCAGAGACTGAGTAGTTGTGCCTAGACGACGCAGGATACAAGATCATTAACGTCTACAACCTCCACGTTCACGGTTCCTACCAACGGCCATCCCGACATTCCCACACCCCAGTCTCTGTTGGTGACTTCAACTGCCATCTGGGGTTACAACAAAACATCTCCTGACGGTGCGAGCCTGGACTCCTGGGCAACATCAAACAACCTTGGACTGCTGTATGACCCAAAGGAAACAGCCAGTTTCTTCTCTTACCGATGGAACGTCGGCACCAACCCGGACCTGGCCTTCGCGAGTCTCGGCCAGGACAACCGACTGCCGGACAGAAGTGTCCTTGGAAAGTTTCCGCGGTCACAATATCGGCCCTTATAACGCCACCAAGACTCAAGGTTCCTGCCCACAGCGATCCGGTGAAGCGTCGGAACTTTCGCAAGGTTGATTGGAAGCGTTTTGCCTTCTCACAGATGAATCCTAATCATTTGTCAAATGCCAGGTTGCATCAATAAAGTTTTGTTACACTTGACTTTAAAAATGTGACGTCACAATGTTACGTCAATATTAAATGATCTGTAGAAATACTAGTGATTTCAGCGATCATCCCCTGCTTAAAAGATTCTGCAATCTGTATCCATACGTAGGGACCTCCCACCATCTAAATCCGGCGCTGAGCTTTGCTATATTTCAGGCGTGTGATTCTCATGTGAATCATCCTCAGGGCTATGAATAGCATTCCTGCGAGCCCTTGTCTCTTCGTGTCGTTTTATTGGTAGTAGCAGTTTACTGTTTACACTAAGTAGTGTCGATGCTGCTACTTCGCTCGTTTCTCCATTAAGTTAATATTGTGTTTCTTCTCAGCGTTTGCTATCACATGGCCTCTCTCCTGCCGGGGTTCGAAATTGTTAAAGCCTTAATGTTGAAGTTGTCTGTGACTCCTTTCTGCCTAGGTTCATATTGCCATTTTCTAGTCAGCTGCTAACTGGCGGACTTTAACTGCAGTCTAGAATTGTAACACCACCCATCACCTTATGTTCTGAAAGCGTTGAATCAACTTATCATACGAACGCCAAAAACGAAAGGACACGCAACACATCTGATAAACAAGTACAAGCGTAACAGCCTTGGATGATAGAACAAAGGAAATTTGCTTTGCTACCTACAAGCTGAATAACGAAACGACAAAACATAGAAAGCACACTGGATTAAACAAAATACGTTTCTGTCTCAGAAGTAATCCTCACATTACAGTGCAACTTGATAACTTTGTTTTGTAATTAATGAAACAATCCAAACGTTAAGATTGCACCAACAGGGCATTTCCATTAGACATTACATTTGTTCCTTTTCATGCCATCTCTGTAGTGAACGCTTTGTTGACAGTGCTTTATGTCTGAAACGTGCATTATCATAGTGCACATAAACTCGAGCAACAAAAGCTATGACTTTGCTTAAAAACTCGAACTTTATACGGAATAATGCGTGATGGTAAACGAAAGCGTCTTCACACATGAACACAGACAGATAGAGAATGATTGTAAAAACGACAGTAGACACCATTTTGCCACATAAAAATCCTTGTGAGTTTGTCTTTTGCAAAAACGACTCCACTACAACGAAGTAAAAATGTCGATCTCCGATGCAAGAAAAATTGTACTTGTATTTTCACGGCATTCACAAATGTTTATCTCACTTTTCCGCCACCACGTCTGCATGTGCTTTAGCTGCTCGCAGTTCTTATATCTAAAAGTTAACAGATCTTACATAGCTACTTGTAACTTTACATTATCGTACAGTATATTCATAAGTAAAATAGTCGATCACAAAGCCGCAGTGATGGTTCTTGCCTGATGTTTTGCCCTACCAAGTAAGCCAGTTTATGAGCATACTGACAAGGAGCCGGTACTCTGACAGTACCAGGCCAGTTGTAGTACATATGTGTCATTTTGTAGGCAAGTCTTTGCATGTGGTCTGGTTTTAAATGCTGCGATCCACCAACAACAATGTAATGAGTAGGTGAGACGGTTCCGTGTCGTACGTGTTGCGACACGAGAAAGAAGTCTGGCCAGTTTGGTCTTGTCGCCAAATGATCGAGAACACTGCCAGGAGGTGGGTTGCCAAGTGCTTTTTTGTCACCACTAAAAAACTTGACATTGATCCTCTTTGAAACGACGACTACGGTGAGCTTAGGCAGGTATTGCTCACCGTATACTTTGTCGAACATGGCGAAGCAAGACGCAATCTGCTCAACTTCGTGTTCTGCCACTTCCTTTAACTGCCCATCACCAACACCATCACGAAAGATTACTACACGAATTGGCAAGCTGTGATTGACTTCATAGTACTTCTTCAACGCTTCCGTGAAGCAGTGCTTCAAACTGCTCATAACCTCTTGGCGCGGCTGTTGCACGACTGCACGTGAATACCATCTTGTCATCAACTGGTTAGTGCTGGCCACGAAAGCTGCTACAGAGTTACCCCTTCCAGAAGAATCATGGTATACATCGATGCCACAAATCATAATACCTTTTAGAGGAATATCAACAGCCCACAACTCTCCCCCCAGTTTACAATTAATTTGCAGAGCAATTTTCATGGTCACTGATCGAAATTTGCCAATTTTGGGATCGTCGGGCAAAGTGCGCGATATGATAACCTGAGAGGGTACTGGCATGTCAACGCAGCAGAGCTTTTTAACAGCACTATAACGATCATCCCTAGAAGTGGGAAAGATGCACACAACAAGCTGAACACTGGGATTGACAGCAGATGATATGGCATCCTTATATGTTGTGCTTCTGTCATCACGAAGCTCAATGAAATGTGGTTTATTTAATTCCACCCCTAGCTTTCTGCAGACTTCTAACAATTTTTTAAAGAAGTTCTCAGCTTTGACAACATCTCTTCGCGTGAAAACCAACAACCAGTTGTTTATCATCACAGGTCTGATCACGTTTGATCTCGTCACTTCGCGTGAGAAGTCAGCTTGTGGGCCACAAGTAAATACTTGCTGACCGCCGACCATGACTTTTTCTGGAGGGAATTGACGAGCTGTAACCTGGCATGAAGAAGAATCCACCTCAAGACCCCATTTCAAAAGCTCCACTTTTGCTTCAGGACTGGTATTTATCCGATGCAAAAATTCTTCAATGCAAGAAATTCTTTTATCAGGTGGCAAGCACGCATGATCTTTTATTTCTTTCATTGCCCTGAAATCAGCTCGAAGCTTGTCTGACAACCCGGTCAAGAAGCAAAGTTCTGGAACCAAACAAATCACCTTGTCAGCACCTTCTTTATCACGCTGATTTCTTTGCGTTGCCTTCTTTGGTCGGTGAATCAGCATTGGCTGCAGCTCGTCTTTGATCGTGATTTTATACTGTGTTTTGTAGTAGTCAACGTAAGAGATTGTTTCCCCTTTGGATGTACAAAATGTACTTGTTGGAGTTAAATCCCAAGCAATGTCATCAACTCGGTAATTCTTGTTGTTATACTTTGTCAATACAACAGCACCAACCAGTTCTTTGATACAGTTCTCTCGAAACAGATTCTTGTTCTCAATGAACAAGTTTTCCATAACATGTCTGGCAGTTTCATTTCGTAGAACTTTGTGGGCAATGTCAATATTAAGCAGTAATCCTCCTTCAAATGTTTTGATTGCTGTGACATAACCAGGCCAGAGCATTAATCGCAGTCTTTCTAGGAGTTTTGGTTTAGTTGGGTCATAATAATTGCGACCAACTGGACACATTTTGAGCATCTGCATTGCCCTTTTCAAAACCACGTTGTAAAATGGTACCAGCTTGTAGGAAGATGGGTGCAGCTTTTGTGTCAAACGAATGCTTATTTTTATTTCTGCATTATCAGTAAAACGAACTGATTTCAAATGCACTTCAGAATCGAGCTGCTTAGGCAAATACAAAATTGTTCCATCGAATGCTTTGGTGGGACCAATTATTGTTTGGTGTTTATACAGCAAAATGAATCGTAGATTCTTACTGTCAACCACTGGATCAAAAGAAACATGGTACTGATATACAGCATCATTTCTACATTTTACTTTGACACAGTTAACAAACATTGGAATGTCCGATCCGCTACTTCCATGGTACTTCACCACATCTTCTTGCACATCTGACTTTACAAAACTTTTACAAGGATCATCTTTTTTGTCTGATACAAACTGACTTGCAACGTAACTTTCACAAGAACTTGTGGCCTTATCAAGCTTACTAAGCTCACTGGTGTTAGATTTTGAACCAAGAGGTTTATCCATTCCAGGTAACTTTAGTGAACTCAAACTTAGTCCACGACCAAACGAGAGGCCCCTTCCACCACATGGAAAAACATTTGACAGACCACGACCTCGTGCACGCTGCATGGATATCTTCATACCAGAACAAATTTCACCACTGCTACCTGAACCTTCTCTTTTAGAATCCAACGAGTCCTCTCTACTTCCAGATACTTCGCTCCCACTTATTTCAAGGTCACAAAGATCAATCAACGAACTCTGCAGCAGCTGCTGAAATGTTGCCCCACGACCCCTTGCAAAACTACATTTTTGTTCCATAATTAAGATAAAGTTTTAAATTGACACCTGACCTGCAAAAATTTACCAAAACATGCTCAAACACTCAAAAGCAAAGTAGCAGAGATATTTTGTTGAATTCATTGAGAATTGATGGCACAAAAAAGTAGCACATTGTTTACAAAACTTAGTAATTCAGCATTTCTGAGCATCAACATAATATTCAACAATTGTACATTTGTAGCAAAATTCAGTATGCATTTTTAAGAACACATCAGCATCTACCTGTGAAACACAATTACGCATGAACAGATTTCGAAGAATTTCTGTCCACTGCACCAAGTTTTCCCTAATAATATTTTGCTGCCATTGCTTTCACATTCATGAATAACAGTGAAAAAAAAAACAGTAAACAACATTAAAAATCACGAAGTTGTTAATTCACAAAACCTTGCTAAGTACTGGGAATCCAGTGTTAAACAGGACTGCGGTTGACTGTGGTCTCCTTTATACTTTTAAATCTTGAATAAAATACAGCTTCTAATCAGTCCCATGTACTCACATGTAAGTTTCGTATTAATATCATAGAAATTAGATCACTAGATTTTTTCAAAGGTCATGTCAATCTCATATTTGTTTTTTTCTACAGTGATCGATATGATGAATGTACATATGAATAGACATCCTGCCTAGAAGAAACTACCGATCTATCTAGCAGTGCAGTGATGTAGTCAAGACTGTAACCTCCGAGACAGAGACCTGGCTGGTCAAAGCTTTGAGACCAAGACTTCATCAAAAACTCTGAGACCATGGCCAAGACTTTAAAGTTCAAGACAGAGACTGGAAAATTGTCTGTTTTGCCAAAATTTTTCTAAAATTTCTCAGAAAATTGTTATCACTACTTTCAAACAAAATTTTTTTCGAAATTCTGGCATCATTCCTACCTGATTTGATTTATCCTTACATGCAAATACAGAAAACAGGTTGAATTTCAGATGCTTTACTAAGCCATATCTCTCGAGTATTTAAAATCTGAAAACAGTAGGTTTCAGATGGAAACTGGTAGCCTTCAAGACCAAAACCTGAAGCCTTTATGATCAAGACTTGCAAAAGTGGATCTCAAAATATGTTTGAAGAGTCCATCACTATGATCTAATTACAGGTAGTTTTACAAAAACATCAAAAAGAAGCTTAACCTTCTAAACAAAAACATGTGGATTTTGATTTCTGAATTTTGGTATTTGAACTTGAAACTTACATTATTGCATAACATTCCTTAGCAGTGGTGGGTTGAAAAACTTTTGTCACACATCTCCCAGTTTCATTAACATATTTTTGATGCAAAACAGAAAGGATTTCACAATCATATTCCAGGTTCTGTTTCAGATTTTGATAGCACTCTGAATGAAGCTTCAACCAAAAACATTTGTTATAAAGATCACTGACTACATTCAAAGAATTGTTAATCCAACATGCCTCATTTTTGTGTGACTTGTCCATATTTTCAAATCTGGACTTTTGGAGATCAGTATTTCAAAAATTTATGAAGCATAGCATCATGCTAAAAAAGTGATGAAACATGAAGGTACAAAGTTACAGGCATCTTGTAAATGTTCATTTATGAGCACAGCTAGTGAAATGACACCAAAGGTTAAAGATTATCAATAATGCTTAATTTCAAAACTGACAAAATTCGAAGGTCAAGGCTACATATTATTATGTCTGTATATATTAACATGCAATGTGTACTGATAGTTACAGGTGAACTGATCTAAGATTTTAGCAATCATATTAGTGTAAATGATCATACTACCCATTAGTGATTTCTAATGGTTGTTGATGTTTACAAGTGCAATGCTGTTATTATTAAATATATGGCATCATAATCCACTTGTATATAAAACATAACTAAAGGAGAGGGTATGCTATTTGCTTTGTAATCTGTCTTTCTCCCTTTGTAGTTAAATAAGAGGAATCATTAGACTGCCACAAAGCAGCAGGAAATTTGCATGAAGAACTGTAACATAGCTGAGCATGTGAATGCCAAATGGATATAAGCAGCACACAGCACAACTGGCAAAAATTGCAGAAGTGATTATGCATGCCTGCACTCAAAGGCCATGATGTTTGCCTTGAGACAGAGGTTGGCAACATGCAGCTATTTCTTCTCCCTGCTCAGGTTTCCATGACTAAGAAGTGGCAGTTCAGTTGGAAAAAATAACCATTTCAACAAATCATGTGTCTAAGGAAGTAGATTTGTGTCCCAGGCAGACATGGGGTAATCGTCAATCATAATCGATTACAATCCATTACAGTTTTTCGAGTAATCGTAATCGATTGAACTGAACAAAAATGAAATGTAATCGATTACAATGCCAATTTAATCGCAATCGACAATTAGTTTCACGATTAAACTTTGAAATCTTCATCCTACATCACTGTGTGATGAACCGCAGTTGTAGTGGCTGGATTTCCTCCTTTATGATTGTTTGTTATGGTTATGTTTCAGGGTAGGCTATTTGCCCGTCTATGTGGTTTAAATCCAGACAGTCCAGTGGCAAGCACAGCATTTCCAGCTAATTCTCACTTTGTTCTGCAGCTACCCTTCCTGTTAGCCGCCAGAAGTAACACAGTGAGTCTGGTCTAGTGAGAGGTAGCAACAAAAATAGCAGCTCTTTAAAATGGGTTCACACATTGGGAAACAGAATTAGTGGGACATTACGAGGAGAGGTGTTCGTTTCGTTTATACATATTCAGAGTGAACTTATGAATGTAAGTGCTGGAGTAGGTTGTGTATATAATTAGTACAGTAATTATATACAGAAAATTAACTTTCTTTCAGAGGAATAAGGTACTTCAATCCAAGTCGAAAGTACCTTTCCACAACATAGATAATTAGCATGACAACCATGATCCACCAGATACTGGTAAAAAAACTCAACGACACCTATGAGGTTTCATTAAGCATTGACCATTGGTCCAATAGACAGATGCCCAGCTATATTGGCATCACTGTTTATTTCATTTCAAATCAAAAGCTGCACAATGCTATATTGGCTTCCAGATGATCGTGACTCGCAGTTAGAAGTAGTCAGCAATTTTGAAATTACTAACAAACGAATTTTCAGCGTTGCTGGACAAATGTTCAAGCCTGATACAGTAGATGTCGTTTGCCAGATGAAACATTTGAAACTTTGATGTTTATCAACTGTAACAAATATTTTAAACATTGATTATTTTTGTTTAATCAATATTTTAAATTGTTTGTTGCAGTTGAGCCATTGACGGGAGGGAAGAGGGGCAATTTGNCTCCCCTTGCCAGCTAAATGTAAAAAAACACTTCCACTTCGCCTGTATTTCAGTTTTAGTATCCTTTTTTAGGTTTTCAGTACAGTGTCGTCTTTTTGTATATTTAAAAGTATTTTCCATTCATTTGGGATTGTAGTATGGCCATCCGCACCCGGATGCACCATCATTTCTAAGTTTTTTTTCTGACTGTTGTCTAATACATCCTTTACAGAGACTAGTGGGCCTCTTTCAGCTAAGTTTCTTCTCTAGCTCAAAACTCTAGCCACGCCACTGGTTTGTTGAATGCACAAACATCTCAGTAAACAATCAATGTTTTTTTCTTTTTTCCAGTGCTCCATCCATACAGATAAGTAATTTCGTTTTTTGCATTGATTCATATGTTGTCTGAAAAACATACTTACATAAAACTATGCAAATGGTCTGGTTTTCTTTCTGAGGATGTTTAAAGACAAATGTAATCGCGATTGTAATTACTTACAATGTAATCGATTACATTGTGATTTTGTTTATTCGTAGTCGTAATCGACCAGGTGGCAAGTAATCATAATCAACTACATTTGTGCTGTAATCACCCCATGTCTGGTCCCAGGACACGTCATCAATTGGATGCAGGATTCAACTTAAATGCCATTAACCAGATGTAACATTAATCATTTGATAGTGATTCACAGTTGATACTATATATTATGTTTTCATCAATATCATTACTTCAACAATGCCTTTTGGACAACTCCATCTTTATGAACCCACTTATTTTTTTGCTTTAGACTACAGTCACGTAGAACACACTTACATCAGTAGATTAATGCTGTGTTAACCACAGCATATTTACATACCAAGGTAATTGATAGTGTTGCAACTACTTGGGAGGAGAGGTGTTGAATGCATGATGCACCATGGATAGGATATGTATTAAGAATAACACCCATATGTAAAGTGGTGCAAACAAGCAATTGTAGAACAAGCCCAATAAAGTGATCTTGGTGAGATCTAATAATGCTTGTCAACCTGGTTAATGGTGCTTGCTAATGGTAACAATGAGAGTAATCTCATCATGTGATCTTTTCGGCCTAAAAAACAGCAGTTTTCAGTTGCCTTACCAACGCCATAGCTCCTCCGTCGATTGTGCTAGAGAGCTGCTCAATGGTTCAAACGTGCTTGCCCCTGTACTGTCTGGATTTAAACCACAGAGATGGGCAAATAGCCTCCCGTGGAACAATTACCTTAACAAATGAAGATAAAAAGGAGGAAACCCAGCCACCACAACTGCAGTTCATCACATAGTGATGTAGAGTGAAAATTTCCAAGTTTAATCGTGAAAGTAATCGTCGATTACGATTCAGTTGGCAATGTAAGCGATTGCAATTGCATTTCATTTTTGGTATGTTGAATCGATTATGATTACTCTAAAAACTGTAATGGATTGTAATCGATTATGATTGACGATTACTATTACCCCATGTCTAGCTGAGACATCATAGAATTAGACCGCAAAAACTACGAAACATATTAGCTGCAGTATGAGTGCATTAGATTTTATAATAATAATAATAATAGTTTATTGCAGACTTGTGGTCCATACAGATGCAATCATAGACACAAGTACACAAAAAATGGTTAGCCACACAGTAGTGCATCAGAGTAGGTTTTGCACATGACCAACATTGAAAGGAGCACATCACTTCATCATCACCACAACTGTATTGTCATTCACAAGAGCACAAAAAATAGTTATTCATACAGTAGCGCATTACAGAATTATGTTTGCACATGTCCAACATGGAGAGGAGCAAAACACTTTAACAGTGTTTCTTCCTTTTTGTATTCTTCGTGTGCACACATTTCCCATACATTTTTTTACTACACAAAAGCAATAGATGAGATGCAAACACCAAAACAATTAACCAACAAATACTGCATTTGGTCTCCATCATATTGGTGCATTGAATAATTGAGGAAAAATGAAGATTTCTAAAAAGCATCAGACATTTGAAGTAATTGAATAAAAAAGATGGATGAAGATGCGCATCGTATAAAAAATCGATACAAATTGTTCCTTAGCAGGGCATCAAAGGTCCTGACACAATGGCTAACCTAGTATGGGCAAACACTCACATTTCTGGGTATGTAATGCATAATTCAGTAGGCATTGTTATATGCAGCACATAAGCATTTTAAGTCTGGAAAAGGAAAGGTAGTTTGTCATAAGTCTAAGAACTAAAGACGTTACCCTTCGAAGTAGAGTGCCAACTAAAGAAACAATATGCTATTTTTTATTTTTTAAATCTTTTTTACCTCTTTGCAACCACGATGTCAAGTGTAAGCAAGCAAGTGGCTAGGGATGTGCATTATGGAACAAAGAGGTTCTGGAACATTCTGGAATCTTTATTTCGAATCCAAACCATGGAATCCTATTCCAGATTAACTGCGCACTTGTGAAGCACTATGTATCGGCGTGCACCTTCCAGGATACACCTGACCTGTATCTTTTTCACTAAGACATTTCAGTATTTGTTTGCTGAGACATTTTGGTCACGGAGACATTTCAGTCATTTGTCTTAAAGTTTCATTAAAACTTGCTGTACTGTATTCATTAGTCTATATTTTCAGACATTCTGACCGAAATTACTTGCATTGCATGATCACTGGTAGAGGCAATTCTCATAAAGTTCTTTGCCGAAGGAAACGTGGAAATTTCTTCGGAAAAGACCAAGCACAAAAAGTTATTGTGTGTTATGCAACAACTGATTGCACCTTACTAGTTTGAAAAAAATGTAACCTAGCTTAGGAGAGAGGACGCTTGATAAAAAATTGCAATCGCGCATAGGTTTACAACGTCGATCGACAATCACATGACTTGTTACTTAGTTTGTTATGCCACCACGCAGTGCCACGAGCTTGTTGAGTGTTTCTTTCTCTTACTCAGAAGCACAGGATGCCACTGCAAAATTTATTGTTACTGCTAAAAATATGCTGACACTTGCAGACTCAGCCAGTAAGCCATACAATCTAATCTTGTTTTTTCATGGAAGATATTTTAAGAAATCTATGAATGACTTTTCAATGTACTATGTTTTGGCTTGCTGTATAACCAATTCTGAACATTCTGTTGCAACACAAATCAAAACCTTTTCACAAGAAACGTTTGAAGAAAAAATGATTTTGTGTATTTCTACCTTAATGTCATTAATTTGGAGCTGCCTTTGCAGCAGCACAGCAACAGTTATGTTAGCATTGGGCGTTGGACTTCAATTTCCCACACATTGCTGTTACAATCTTTATTAGGCTGCAACAGATACACTATCATACATATTAATCTCTTAGAGCCTGCTAAATTTGCTGTAACTTTTATACAGCTTTTCAATTTCGACATTACCATTTTTCATGTGTCATGAAATACACATGCTAAGCTTCAGTTAATTTTACCGGGGGTCTAAAATTGTGTGTTGTGTTTTCCTATGACTTGCTGTGCGAATGCAGAATCATTCATGAACTGGAATCATTTCTAACCCAAGACAAGCGATTATTATGCCCACGCGATAGTCTAGGTTGCTACTGTACTGACATTATCATTTCCTTACGAAAAGTCAAACACATTCATGATCATGATGTATTCATATTCAATATTCATGTAATCAGATTCTGGTAAAAGCGGAGGACGAATTGGCGCAATTCCTGAATAGAGCAGGAAAGATGTTACGGCGAATGCTAAAACGCTTCACACGAATTCGGGTTCAACTTCAACCCAGGGCACTCACATTGCACACCAATCATTTTACGTATACTACCCATTTAAATAGTGCCTACAAAAACCACAGGAAGTTCCGAAGAGTAGCAGACCAAAGGAAATCAAGAGCTTTTCCAGACAACTTCCGGTATGACTGCACCTCAAACAAGGGTTGCAGAGCCGGAGTCGGAGGTTTTTGGGTGGAGTCCGAGTCGGATTCCTAACAACACTGGGAGTCGGAGTCGGATTTTTTGTCAGACTCCGACTCCGGTAGCCCAGTTGGATCATTTTTTACATCACACACCTAAATTGGAAATTCCTCTTGAAATGGTACAACTCATTTTGAAACTTTTGTTGAATCAGAGATTTCTTGCTGTGTACCATGATTTCCTTTGATTTTAACAGTTAAATTTCATTCCCATTATGATAAGGAGTCGGAGTCGGAAATTTTGGAAAAGTCGGAGTGGGCAGTCTGAGTCGGAAATCTTGGAAACTCGGAGTCGGGAGTCAGAGTTGGAAATTTTGGAATTTCGAGAGTCGGGATCGGATATTTTACCTCAGACTCCGTATTGGCAACACGTCATTTTCATGTATCGGCAATGCTAAAACCACACATTCAATGTAGCGCCAACCAAGAGGTTGCAATCATACCCCTTATTTTATTTTTGTAATGAACTGCACCCAATACACGAGTTTTTTGTGAATGCTGTGCCTAGCACCACCTTCGCATCCTGGTCAAAGCACCACTTCATTGTGGTTCATTGTGATTAGAAAGGCTGAGTAGCAAATGCATAAAGCTTCATGCTGTAGCCCCAAACAGCAATAAAGATCCCACGTAGTGCACATTCTATTTTTGCTTGTTCGCGCCACGTGGTGTTGTTCTTCATGCACATCCCGTTCGTATTGAATCACACATTCACCACAACACTAACTGAGAGATTGCAACACTTGCGCAGCAAGGTTGGGCTAGAGTTTTTGAAATGATTGAGAGTGAAAGAGAAAAGTAAAATGCTAACTGAGAAAACGTAGATATAAATAACCTGCAATCAAACTTGTTAAAACACCATTGGGTACCATTTTCAAACTTATCGTGCGCCATCTTATGGCATGTTGGGTGTCATTTCATAGCAAAATTAGTGTCGTAGAAAAAACGTGAAATTTCGTGTGACTCGAGCTTGCAAACCAATCACTGGAAGCAGGGGCGGCTCGTCTAGACGGGCTGCCAGGCTGCAGCTCTCCTTGAAAAATGTAAGGCAAAAGATTCTGCCAAACGGCCAAACTCGCCTTAAGTTTGGATTTAATTACGAAATTTTCACAAAACAATCATTTTCGGTACTTCCGACACCATTTTGGCTCAACGTTTCCTAGGAATCCAACGAAACCAATCTTTCGCTGCTTGCCAACGACACCGCTTATGCGATGACGTTTTCAGCACAATTGCCAATGAATTTGGCGATTTCGGGGCTGTCTTCGGCACAGCCCTAAAGGAAAGAAACCAAACAATTGGCTGCAAAAAACATGGTGGAATATTCGCCTATCGCAAAGCGTTTTTGATATTTTGACGATGAATTTTTAAAGAAAAACGGTGGAAATATGATCTTGACTGTTTTTTACTAGCTGAATTTCTTGGATATTGAATTTTATAATTAAGTTTAACAATGCTTTTGCTAGTACTTTGGCGATATTGGCGGCAATGGATTAAAATCTGGTCGCCAATCTCGGGCTGTGAAAATACAGCCCTTCGTTTATCTGCACCAGTGCAGCTTGCAGCTGTAGGCTAAGCTGATGAGCTTTCTAGGGTTGGCGTTTGAAGATGTATGGCAGT
>JGI24159J19872_10005483_pt1 | contig 16427 bp, 13 predicted proteins | sample Ectturendosymbi4_FD_19872 | JGI IMG/M metagenome (IMG submission 19872) | reverse complement strand
ATTCAATGATGGTCAAGTTGAATCCGGACTAGTTGAAAAGGTTTGAATCCAGACTAGTTGAAAAAGAGCAAATGCTGTTGAATCCGGACTAGTTGAAAAAGGTTTGAATCCGGACTAGTTGAAAAAGAGCAAATGCTGTTGAATCCGGACTAGTTGAAAAAGAGTTGAATCCGGACTAGTTGAAAAAGAGCAAATGCTGCCGAAACAGCTTGCGTGTTAAAATCTTTCTCTCAATAGTGTCAAGTAGGTTACGACGGCAGCAAATAGGGTACAACATTTTTATACGCCCATTCCGATCTGTTTGGTTTGATGTGTGTGAACAGTTTCAGATGCTCAGAATGGCAATAAACGCGAAAGGGATTCGGTTGCAACGTGGAAAACAGTTCGGCTGTTGTAAAACTTGCAGCATCTAAATTCTACAAATTTTAGAAAGTTTGCCCCGCATTTCAAAGTTTTTCGCATTTTTTCAAAAAAGGCACAGTCGCCCGGTCCACNCCACTCTCGTTGCAAGCCTGACTTCAAAAAAGGGTTAAGTTTTCAAAAAAGACGTTCAGNAAAAGAAAATTTTTNATTTACCGTATGCCACACTGCATCATGTTTTTTTATTTTGCAGATTACGTCCGGAGAAATCAATTTCAACTGCGGCATTGTGGGTTCGAGTACATCTTTGGTGTTTTCCGAACCTGGAAAACGCCAAATTATTACGAAGTTTTTGAACGGAACTGCGATGAGGTAAACTCGATCAAGTTTGATTAATGCTACTTTATTCGGGCGACTACATTTTTTATTTTCGCTGCGTCTAATAATTCCTTTCCGCACTAGTTTTGCTACTGTTTGACTGTTTTCGTGACTTGAACTGTTATCAAATGTTATTGGTTCCAGCAATTGCGCATTTTAACATCCACTTTATTGGCAGTACCACCAGCTGTTTCCCCTCTGAACCTGACGCAAGCCACAATTTCCCATCCTTGCTTTTCTTGCCAACGCTTCTTCAAAAATAAACGAACGTCATTTAGCATTACGTAGCGTAGAGGATGTATTACCAAGTGTAGCGTGTTCTTTTCAAGGTACAGGTAGATTGGATATTAGTCAGGTGAAGCAATCGCAATGTTTCGTTGAGACTAACATCTGATTTCACATTTGTGTTTTTGCACGCGAGAATATATGTTGTTATGAAGCACCAACACAGTTCTTACATCGTCCGTCGTGGTCCACATGCATTGAGGAAAAACTTCGTCACATCTAATTTGCTAAATAAGAGTTGATTTCCGCAGCTGGTAAGGCAGAAGGGACAAAAATATCGTCCGCGTTGTACCTTCAACGAAAAAAGTGATAGTGTAACGTATAACCTTTACTTTATCTCGTGTATTCATCGCTGCATTTCTGCTCACGTAGTAGAAACAATGTAAAAGCTCTCCTATAGAAATATGTCCGCAAAAACGTCTTCCAGGTGGATCCCCTCTGTTTCCTCAAACGTTGCTGGGGCGGGCAAATGTCGCCACCGGTTAATCCAACGTTATAATTTGGGAAGTTACTAACTTGAAATGCTCAAAAGTGATTAATGCCATCGCACAACGGTCGTCGCCAGTAGCCTTGCACAGCATTCAGGCTTCAGGCAGAGGGTCCCTTTTGAAAGATCTGCTACATCCTTCCCCGTCAATCATCTGCAAGTCGGGGCCCCAATTTGCGACCGCTACGCACCTGGAAAGCAAATAGGGGCTCCTCAGAGTGTTTTCAAGTTTCTGTGACACTTGAAAGCCACGTATAAACGTCAATCTTACCATACGCTAGTTAGTGGAAACTGGTACATCACTTCATTCACAGCGAAAGAACACGAACTGGTTAAGAAAGCCGACCAATATGCCCTGAATGTTGTTGGTATCTCTTCATCAAAATGTTGTGGTTCTAACAATGTGGGACTGGGCGTTGGGTGGAATTCTTCTACTGCGACGTTGAGTCATCAAAGCTTTTCCATGTCTGGGACGAAGATGCTCGTAGGTCACTAGCTTGCAATGTGTATTGATATATGCTTTCCACTGAGAGGAAGAGTGTGAATGCTGAGTCTGAATTTGACAGAACACTCCCTGTTTTTAATAGAAGTATATGTCCCAAACTAAAGTTCACAGGACCCGTAATTCGTACAGGAAACTAGTGATGCCCTGTTCAAGGTTTAAGCTAAAGAAACCGCGAACATTTTGTGAGACTCACACGCTGGAAACGATGCCGGTGTATGGAGGGATAAAGTGGTTGGTCAAAAATAGTGGTGTAAACTGAATAATAACGGAAATATTCTGCTGCAACTGTGCTGCGACAATGCAGTTTCATCATGAACATAATTTTCCAACAAAGACTTTTGAACTGGCGCACCTAATACAGAGATCTTTTGGGCCAACGGCCGAGGACTGGCTTATGCATGGTTTCAGCTGAACTGTTACTATCATTGTCTATCATTGTCTCATGTAAGTGTTTAATGTTCGCGCCAATAAACTCAACTCACCATTGTTGGCCGTTCGTGTCAAAAGGGGTGCAGAACCGCCAACAAATTACGACCTGTCTGCCTGCAACTTGTTGCTGAAAAACTAACAGGACTTACATGAACGCTCTGGACGAAGAGGTCCTGCTAAACAAAGTGGGAGGCCATGGTAGTTATGTAAGAACGACTTTTGCAGTCACCATTACATCTGTGTTCCATACCAAGTGCTCCTGGAATATACAACGGACGTGAAAGAAAACTGGCGGCTGTTCACAGCAACCGCCATCTCATCAATTGCTCAGGAATAACTCGTTGCGACAACAGGTAGAAAAAATGTAACCCCTTGCTGGAACCATGAGGAGAGAGATGCCATCCGAGCGAAGAAATTAGTCTAGAAAGCCTGGCTTGGGAACAAAGCTGAACCTTCTCTGCACTTGCGGTACGCTGAGGAAAGAACGTTCGTAGCCTAAGGGGTGGTAAAAAAGGTGAAAATGCAATCTTGGGAGAATTCGGACTAAAATAGAATCCAATTACTGGCAAGCCGCCAACGTGTTCTGGCAAACCATCCGGCGTCTCTGCGGCATAAGATCTTATATTGCCAGATCTGTCAAAGACCGCAACGGTGCCTTTCGGTAATCAGGAGGACGTCCATGGTAGAGGGACAGAGTTTTTCAAAAAACAGTTGAAACAAGTCTCTCTCAAATTATCAGTCACACAGTGGGTGCATTTGGCGAAGAAAGTGTTATTACTGCGACCAAAATCTTACCAACTGTCAAAGCATTGAAGGCTGTGGAGGTTGCAGGCTGTGATGATATCTGACCTGAAATGCTTGACGTTTTGAACAGAGAAGGAATTCTTGTGTCAACTCGTATGTGTCAAGTGGTCTGGCGTTCAAGGATGGCACCGAAAGATTGGCAAACTGAGTTAGTCATCCCCTGGCCCGCAGCCAGGTTTTAAAGCTTTTTGGAGGAAAATTCGTTTTACAGGACGGCAAGATTTTAGTTTTTAATATATGTTTGAAACAAGCTTTTCTGGGCACAACAAAATTAGGGGCGCACTTCCCCCGAATGCCTCAAAGGTCCAACAAGGACCAGGTAGCGTAGATTACATCTCTGACCTGGCTTGATCGTGTCGTGGTGTGGAGCCAGCAGAACTATGGGAGCTTGCTGAAAACCGTGAGGTATTTTGAAACCTTCCCAGGGCTGTTCCTCCACGACAGTCCCGAGATGACAAGCAGATGTGAGAAGTGAGTGAGATTAGGATTACTGTAACAATTGTTCTGTTACAATCTTCACAGCCAAAATTCAAGCTGCATTGTAGCATATGAATACTGAACGCTCGTAGGGATTCGATCTTTAAACAAATTGCGGATCGCAACTGGGAGGACTGCAGTAAAGTTTACAGCGACAGGAAAAGGCAGTCGAGCAATTGCTAGAACCTTTTTCCAAGTTTTGCATTTATATTTTTGAACTATACGCAAAAAAATGTAATTTTTACTGGACATTGTATCTTTGCGTGGTGAAACGATGCAGGATTCATGTTTTGCGTCGCAGTTAGTTTTTGAACGAAATCAACGTCACAACGTTAATTTCTCACGAGCAATCGATCTTTTTATAGATACCTCCAGTTCACAATATTGATGGGAAGGCATTCTCTTACTGGTGCTTGCAAATCTCCTGCCAAACCAGGAGATGGTGTGATCGTTGACTATTCTACAGATAGCGGGACGACTTGGAATTTCCTTCATTTAGTTCCCTACGATTTCCAGAGAGAGCCAACGTAAGAAATGGCTGGCGTTTACCTGCGTGTGTGTCAGAGTTAGACCAATTACAGTTTGCAGTTGAGCTGAATAAATCGTATATATATTTTCATGAAACTGTAATTGCATGCTTATTTGAGATTTTTTGTTTCTGTGCATTTGTTATTATAATTTGATAAAAAATTTACCTTATACATTTTGCTTTCAACAAATTCACAAAGCACGAACAAATGCATAAACAAAGCTAGTGAAACGCTAGACATGTAGACGCCGGAAGTGTGTCGAGTAAACGGCGAATTTCTCTGATGTGCTGTGTGTATGTGATTTGGATGGTGTATCAATCAATGTTGAATCAATTAAATTTCGTAATTGAGCTCAAAATAATTAATTGCACATTTTCATGTAATTGTATATATAATTATAAACAAGACATTTGTTTTTGTTAATTGTAATGGAATTGAAAAATTAATTACAAAATTTAATTGATACAAAGTTTAATTGCAACGTGAATCATCCCTGCATCGTAGTAATATATTATAATACATTGATTATCACAATATATGACAATATATTGATAAAATTATCAACAAAGCAATGTTTTCATGATCATCAAAAATCAAATTTTATTGGTGCCAATAATGCAATAGTTTGGATGTCATATAATGACGCTTTTTTTCGAAATTATTTTCAAGAATATTGATTTTTAACTTTAGGCTTCGCTCGCAATAACAGTTCAATTTTAACGACGGTTGAAGATGGTCTTAATCATAACAGTTTGACTTCAGCAGAAAAGAAAAAAACGCAGTACTCGTGTTCATTCAACAATCTGTTTGCTGCAACACGGTATTTCTGCCTTCCCTTGTGGCCCCACTTGGCAAAATTAGTGCATTTTTACGTGCTTTAAAATTTCTCCTACTGCAAAGGTTTTGTTACTTTATCCAACCGGCAGCTATTACTATAAATGTTGAAAACGTATTTCCAAAGCAAGCCTTTTACTTTACATCGCGATTTCTAAGTACATTATGCCTGCTTCACGTATCGTTCTGTAACTTAACATTTTCAGCACAAATACCTTTGAAACATCTTTACGTTTGGAAGGTAAAGTTATGTAACTTCATCTGTGGGGCACTCCTATTCCAACTAGTGTACCTAATTTTACCGTCCTATGGCAAACACAATATTTGTTGGACGCTCGCTGTAAAAGGTTGTTGGACGCCCGCTGTACACCAGACAAAGCAACACTAACAAAACTTTTGTTTGTGTCGAATTGGTTAAAGCCAAATTTTAATGAAGAAAAACAAATCTTTAGATGTAAATTACATCTTTCAATTATCTAACCAAATAACACTAAAAACTACCCTCCTTGATTTGTGAACTACATTTCCGATGTTCTTGTACTTAGAGTGAAACCTCTTTTTAATGACCCTAAGTTGCAAAATTTTTCTGTGGTTGTTTTCAAGTGTGGTGACCATGCACCTCCCCGACGATGCCAAGCGACCAGGTTTGCAATTGCGTTGGATGCAGCCGTCTTCTCAAACTCACGTCAGAGACGCTGTCTGGGCAATCGATGACATACTGGTGACGGCAACCCTATTCAAGACTGCATATAGCACATCAGTCAATTTCCATCTTGGGTCGTTGCAACCCTTTTGCAACCGCCCACTTGTTTTGGCGTGAGTTCATAATCCTTAACTGCTTTGATGAAATCGTTTGAAAATTAGAAACTACGTAGATTAACCACGTCTGCTCCCTGTTAGTACCTCCAAGGAACTTCGTGCTGTTGAGCTACATGAGCTCCAGATCAGATGCTGGTATGAATTAATCCCAGTTAGGTCTAATCCAAATTTTTTTCTGAATGAGGCTTGGGTNCGAGTTTAAAACACATAGTCAGACGGTTAGCTTATTATAAATGTGGCACGAAAAGAAGCCATATTTATTTAGNTTTTAGTACTGAGTGGTACTANATCGCCATTTTCTTACGTTATTTATTTGAACATGAAATCCTGTTTGTTTAAGAACATGGAGCCTCGTATTCTGCTTTTTGTACTTGGATGATTCGGAGAAATCAATTGAGGTAGAATCCTCGACGCTTATCAACAGAGCTTCCTTCACATATTTTCTAGAACCAAGATTTTAATTTTGGGTGCAACCTGCAATAGTAAAGTGGTTATTTTATTTGATATTCAACCAACACTGGTAAAATAATTATTATTAAACATAGGTTGGCAAAATGATAATTTTTATTAACAGGATCTTCGGGATTAGGTAGTTGCCCCATTCTTCTCAAGACCGATTTTCTGTCAGACTGAAGCCAAAGATTATTTGCATTTGTAGCAAACTTCTCCGTACTTTTGTTCACACAACTGACTTGTCTGACTCACTACTGACGTTTCGTCATTTTTACTGAACTCCTCTGTAAATCCCTACCAGCAAAAACGTAGGCAGCATTTTGAAGGCACTTTCTGTAAATCAACTTCAACGCTGAATCACCTTGTGAAAGCGCCTGTGAGGCGTGTGAGCATAATCCAATTTTGCGTTACATCCCAGCGTTTGGAAAACCACATGGTCTGCTATTTGCAAAATAACTGACTCGAAAAACTCCTCAAAAGCCGAGTTCCTTGTGTTCAAGCTGAAAGCTACAGTGCTGCGCTCCGTCAGCCACATTTTGCAGCACTTTGTCATTGACAACACGCTAATCACGAAGCTATTTGAAATAACTCCACCTACTTTTTGCTCAGTTTTACTTCGGCCGGTCCGCCTCACGAGAATCAAGTGCGCTTCGCCGAGACACGTTCTTTCCGCATCAGTCCTGGATACATACTGCAAGCCGAAATCGTAATCGGTTGCGGGAATTCACCCGCGGTCACTGCCAGCAACTCGTCGAAACCTGCTTTGCCGATTTCGAAAGCCCTGGACACCTTCGTTGAGCTTCAGTACTCAGTCGATCATGGCAAAACGTGGTATCTGGTGCACGAGGTGAGAATGGAGCAACAGCGTCCTGCGTGGACAAGGAATTTTTTGCCTGAGTCCTTCTCGCGACAACAAAATCAGACAAGAATCGTGTTACTTATGATAAACTGCAGTATGATGGGGATATAGATTTTCGCAATTCTTTTGCAAATTTTTACTATGGTACCGTACTTTTGATGATGTCACCAATGGACACTGTAAACAGAGAAATTACGCGGAATCCATACCATTCTGTCCATAACTGTGACGGTATCTACAAGACGTCATTACTGAACAGCTACGATTTATGCTAGATTACATTGTAGCGGATTACTCGAAATCAGAACAACAGATTCCCAGAAAAACCAAACAATTTTGAAGTCACTACCTTCCAACAGATTAAAAACTTTGTTGGCACTTCTCTGCATAGGCGTAGGGAAACAAAAATCTGGGGGGCTGCAGGTTTTGCCCGAAAAAGTATGTTCATGCCCCAAAAATATATTTTAAAAAACTTTGCAGTAACTTCTCCGAGGATTATGAAAAGACACACCTAATGCAATTGTCACCCCACTTTTACGAGAAAAGAGATACATTGACAGAAACAATCATAAACGACCTTAAAATTTCAATATAAAGCTTTTTTCAATGGTTAAAATGATTTTTGCCCGAAAGTAAAATAGTCAGGGCGGTTCCCGCTTCCTTCGCCTTTGATTCTCTGCCATTTTGGTGCCAGGCAAGGGGAAAGTAAGAGAACAAGTTGCCAAAACTTTTCATTAAAGTAAAAAAGGTCAACAATTATCTTCCAAACATAGATATGCCAAAAGACGGCAGCGGTGGTGTATTACCTTATTTCTTTATCTTTCTTTTCTGGTACTTCTGAACTGCAAGCCAGGCATCTGAACTGCAAGATCACAAGGACATCCCTATTCACATATGATATACTCTCAAAACCCCAACAGAACACAGTTTCACGTAAATGAGGCGCAATTACTCGGAAGAGTTCTGCTTCAGAAGGGCTTCGTTGTCTCATTGTCCTTGAGAGACAGCGATGAAAACAAACTGCCCCCTGGATTCTTCAGTGATACTGGCCAGCAGTTAACTTGACGATAATGTAGTTACTACATATGAATTAGGACGCACTGATTTTCCATCACGTCGTTGAGCTTCTTGAAGGAACCAAGCTGACATGTGCAAGTTCTGCCTTCTGTCAGCAATGACTTTTCGCAAAGACTTCACGGCGTGACACTTGTGACCAGAATGTCTCAGGATATGTTGGCGAGGAAAGTCCTGCAAAGGTAGACGCACGGCAAAGCGGCCCAGAGGTCGACCAAGGACCAGGTGGCGTGATTACATCTCCGACCTTATTTGGTCCCGTCTTGGTGTGGAGCCAGTAGAACCACCTGATACCGAAAACCGTGAGGTGTTTCAATTCCTCCCAGGGCTGGTGCCCCCCGCGACCCTCCCCAGAGGAAAACTTTGCATGAGAATGAATGAATGGCTTCTGACATTTTTGTCAGTTCGTTAAATATTGCAGGAGCAATTTTTTTGAGGAGCAAGCACGTGTCTTCGCAATTGTTTGCACAACTGCTTTTTATCTTCCTGTTGCAGTGCAATCCGTCATGTGCTTGGTGATGAAACATTGAAGTATGTGAAAATTATATACAGTCAAGATTAAAAGCACTGGGCTCTAATCGCTGCGTTGAAATCATTGTCCAAAAAGCAACGATGCATTTTGTGATATTGTCCAGAAAGTTGCCATTCTGTTGCTTATACGTTTCAACTATTTTTCAACGGAGTAAGTTTCATATTTTTCTGTAGCAGAATATAGCTTACATGGCACGGAGGGGAAAATATTTCGATAAAACCTTGCAAATCTGTGAAACATACTACCACTTTCTGAAAACATGATATGAACTTTTCGCTTGTTTGACAAGAAAAAACAAAAAGAAATGCGCTATGTCTTGGATGCGTTGTTATTTAATGAAATGGCAGTGCTTCTGTTTTTATTGCGTAAAGCTGAAACAGGTGTATCGCCATTTTTGGTTTTCAAAAGGGCCAAACACCAATCCTATAAGGGTCGAATTAAAAAATGTAGCCCATCCGGTGTATTGAGAACAGAAATTATAGAGGAAAAAGGAGAAGGAAATAAATTTTCCTGGTATTTGCTAGAACTTTTTTGAATTTTCGGTGGCAAAGTTATCACCAGTTTCGATTATCAAGTTCGACAAGCATGCGGAAGAGTTTCCTAAAACTTCAATAATTCGGCAATAACTCTTCAGACACACTAGAACACAATTTTTATACACATTCTTAAATATTGGATATGGGGATCACCAAATCCAAATTCGGTACAGCGACGCCTAGTGGCGAAGGTCCTGGGCTAAAATAGAAACCGATTTAGATGTAAGTATGTGATTTGGTTGTAAATGTGAAATACTGTGGAATATTTAAACGTTTTCGAACGTTTGGAATAAAGCGCGAGATTCTTTTAAATAAAAAGAAAATAAGGTAACCTTACGAGGTGGCTGGTTAAGTATAAACAATTTTAGGTTCAAAACGAATATCTTGAATCCGGTAGCATCCACTTTACTACTTGTAAGATGTGAACCGTCACGTAACGAGTTCATTATTGTTTTTTTTACCTTCGCAAATAAGTCAGTACTTCGCACAGCTTATCAAGCTTGTCTTCAGCATTACCCTGTTTAAGCACACTACACCGCAAGAATGGGTTTGATTCTCCTTTCTTGCCTGTTGCCCATGTATGGATATAATCAGATCTAGCACACAGTAATGTCACGTAACAAAGCGCACTGTCCGCAACGTTGCTCAGCTGCTGTGCTTTTCAGCTGACGGTCCCAGGGTCGACAGCAGCAACGGCGTTCCACGAAGCTTCCAAGTATCATTCCAGCGAGTTCAGCGAGTGGACCCTTGTGACTGTCGTATTGCCCGAGCAGACTTGGTGAGTTTGCAAAAGTTTGAGAAATTATTGCGAAATGATATGTCGTCCATGGCTTGGTATGTATTCCTGGGGCATGATGACGGATATAAATGACCATGGAGCTAGACGACTAAAATTTTTTCTAACGACACTATATGTAGTGTGGATTTGTGTAGATTTGATTAAACTGGTAATTTAGCTGAATATGATGCATACTCTAAGGAAAAGTTTATTTGATACCTTATGGCTATTCCTATAAAACTTGTTCATAGTACTTACAACACGAATGTTACTCAAAGGTTTCTCACTTTATTTTCTACTTATAGCAGTTTTTACTTTTGAAATTGATGCTCTTCTTTTTAATTTGCGCAAGTAAGCTATAAGGTCTTCACTTGATCATAAACTGGTTTCGTCTGTGATGTAGGTGACGTTGTATTTCCTTTCAGTACAGTAGATTAATCATTGCAGGCAACAGTGCACCCATAACTTGTAATCAAGATTTCCGGCATTTTGAAATCTTATGTTTCTCAAGCAATTGCTGGAATATCTTTTAACAGGTCAGATTTCACGCGCATCCGAGTGGCTCAGAATAAATTCGACGCTCTTGTGGACAACTGGGCGGTGGATAACGTCTACATGGGACCTACCTGTCCCATGTACTGCCGTAACCACGGAGCGTGCAGGAACGGCGTGTGCATGTAAACACTACTACTGAATATAAGGCTTAGTGTGCTTGGAGGCGTGGTATGGTAAAAGAGCGTTTTTACAAAAACAGTGGAATGTGAAGTACACTGCCTGCCCTAAATAATGATTTCATAAGGAAGTTTGAGCTTTTGTTGATTGATGCTTTATGTGCAACAATCCGATACGTACGTCATATTCCGTTTTTTTCTGTTAACTTCCGATGTGCCAGATTCGGCGCATCATATTCATTATTTTCTCAATGTAATTAATCAGTAGTGTAACTGATACCTTCACAAAATAAAATCAAGCAGCAGACAAAATAACGACTGTCAACGAGTTTTGAGGTTTTCGATATATCTTAACATTTGTAAGCGGCATTGTGGTTTGCATTCGTGAAATTGTCATCACCAATTTTTTTATTCGACGCCTTGTTCCAAANGACTGCAAGGGCTACTTCTTCACCCAGNGACGTTATTGGGACCTGTGCAAAGGTTTCAACTTTCAAGTGCCAAATTACCTGTTTTTCTTAAAGAAAGAACTNAAAAGGCACATCTTATGCTGTCTTGTCTAGCGCAATCGCTCGGAGAGTTATGACCGAAAATTGCCTCAAGAGNNACTGAAGTGANTTTTGCGATTCTTAAAAGGGTGGCTCTTGTTTCATTGACNAGAGCGATTTGTCACTGAATCGGCAGAGCATAGCATTAAATTTGCCTCGGTGATCCCGGAGAATTGAATTTTTTTTCAATCGTTCGCTAGGGTTCATAAAATCTCTGTTGACTGTNGCCCCAACTTCGCTTANTGCTTTNCTTCAGTTGCCGGCCAGGTTACTACGGGGAAACGTGCACTCCTGATCAACATCTTCCGATCGGAGTGGAAGAAATTTTCGATGATGTCGACTCGCTTCGGTCACGTGGGTGGAAAGTGATTGGTGGCCACGTCGTGGGCAACGCTGTGGGAGCGTACGGGTTTGGTTGCGATCGCATGACGTCAGAAAATTATCTGCACTTCGACGAGGTACGTACTCGCTATGGCAAGCTCTGTCTTTACGTGAACTACGGTTAGGCTCGTGAGATAAGGTCATATCACGCAGTATCGGGACGTTTCAGGCTGGAGTGCGAAAGCTGGTGACTCCCGACATTGATTCCAGCCGAGCCGAAGTGATACAGTTCTACGTACAGATCGGAGGAGGAAAATGCGAACAGCCAAGAAATAGAGCAAGTGGTACTGGTTGNAATGTGATGCAAAAAAGTTTTGATTTGNTACCACACCCGCAAACAGAAAGACACCTTCAACCCTCCTTAACACGTTCAACCCTTCTATACCCTTTCAACCCTTCAAGACCTCTTAGTTTCTTCCTCACCCGTTCACTTCTTTCTGGGAAAATGTCACAGACAGAGTAGGAATTTGGATTTGGTCATAATCTTTGTCTTGATCTTTTGCGGGAAATATTTGCACGTTTTGCGAGTATAGTTGATTTTGCCCTCTTCACTTGAATTTTATGTAAAAATTAAAGCAAATTGTTAGAATTTAATTTGACATTACTTAAAAGTGCGAAGATTGAAAGTAAAATATGAAAATTCATGTGAAAATTAAATTAAAGTCTATGCTATCCTGTCTTTCCAGGTATTTTTCTTCAGTATTCAACAGACGGAGGCATCACATGGGATTTGCTACAGGAACTTTACTTCAGCGATTTCACTTCGCCCACGTATATTCACATGGACTTGCCATCGGAGGCGAGGACCTCTCACACCCGGTTTCGGTGGTGGCAGCCGGAACACAGAGTGAGCTTTTTCGGTTTTTAAGTTATCACGACGACCTGTTTAATATGTTCGTGATTTGGTGAGAGGCATGCCGCCCTGTCAAGTCCAACTGCTTTTTAATATCACACAATTTCAAAGAAACGCCTTTACTACATCTCCCACAGGGTTGCTACCTGACAAAGGCGTTGAAATCGCTCGTTTCATTAACAAGGACCATTTGCACGTCAACCCAGCTTTGTTCCGGCAAATCAACCAGACAAGCTGCTGCAGCACTTACCAGCAATTGCGACAGGCCCAAAAGCAGCTTGAGACACCAGGGGGAGTGAAGAGTTTGCTGAGAGGGGCCCAAATTTTTTAAACTATGCCCAAAAGTTTTGAACTACGTCCAACACGTTTTTCCAGGGGGGAGAAAAATTTTGCAGGGGGATTCACCCCCCGTGCAAACCCCCTGGTTACGGGCCTGAATTGCGATCATGTGCTCCTAGCGCTTCTATCACTTTCTGCTGCTTTTCTGGTATCGAGACAAAACTAAACACCACCGTTCGTTGAACTGACAAGAATATTTTGCTTCATACAATTTCAACTTTGGACGATTCCGAGAAAATTTTCGACCACACTAGAAAAATGAATTTACAAAGGCAACGCGATTGGCTTAATTTCTACAGGGCTGTTTTGGCTGCTTATTAGCAGCACATAAGAAAATACGCTCCCTAGCAAACTTTTTTCTGCAAACTCGTAAATTTGTGGGTTATTAAAGCTACTGCTGTGCTTGGTGCTTGTGTTTTAAGCGATTATGATAACATTCCACCACTACTACATCCATTTCTCAATTCATGGACTTGCAGGAAGTTTAAATTTAGTTCGAATGCCCTGTGTCAAATATGCACAGCAAGGAAAATGTGTAACTCTCTCCCAGTGATGTTTTCTTTGATTTTGCCTATATATCCAGATGATGAGGAACAAATCAGTTTTGACGAATCAAAACTTTTTCCTCAATTTTGAGAAAAATGTAGAACGTGGCGTTACTTTGTATTGAACTTTATCAAACCTTAATTTCCAAACGTGAGTGTTTGCAAGAACGAAAGAAACGTTGCAATTTATACATACCTTTAATAAAAATGGAAGGAGTGTGGAAAAGATATGACTATATTTTTCACACTTTTTCCAATTTTACTTAAAACTTTCATAGTTAAAAAGTCAGGTAGATGTTTGACGTGTTTGTCCCACATTTGAGATTCTATGCCATGCTTGGAAACAACTTTTCCCATCAAAAATGAAATTAGGCCTTTTGCAATGAACCAGATCTTTTTCAGATATATTTACGCAGCGCTTTTTCTGCGTTGAAGACGCAAAACCCAAATCATATTTTCCAGCAGATATCTTGGTCCAAGGCACTTTCTAAAAGCTGTAAATTTTCAAAGATCTTTCAGATTATGGTGCATGATCCTGAAATTATATTCGCCATAGTATCTGGTATGCTTGTAAATAACGATTGTAAAATATAGCCACTGTTTCTCCTGTCCCACAAAACTGCCGACAACAATACTGTTTCTTGTTATAATCCCTTCATCTACGTTCTGCAACATATTTTAGATGTGTTCCTGCAGCGCCAGTGATTTGCTGAAATTTGTTCCAGGGCAAAAAGATGGATCGCTGGTCGATCGATCACCTCCTCATCGGGGAAAGAATGCTGAGCGACCATTTGGTTTCGGACGATTCGGTGCTCTCTGTAGAAGAAGCATTGCCAGCAAAAATGGCCGTGGCTGAACAGATCGCTGAAAAGGTTGAAGCTTTGACCAGCAGTAATGTCCGTAGGAACTATATTGCACACAGGAGCCACGAGCTATACACTTTTTTGCATGTTCGGTGGCATCATAAACATGTTTTTTTTCGTAGAAATGACATTTTATTCGCAAAAAATAATCGATTGTTTCGTTTAAACGTGCGCTGGTTAAATGCTTTGGATTCTCAGTTTGCGAAGTTTCTGTAAAAAGATTCGACGTAACGATGGTTCCAAGGGAGCAACAAAAATCAAAATCTCTCCGATACGGACGTTTGCGACAATTCGCGCAACAAACTGAAAAACGATACACTTTCTGATCTGTGCAAAACTTCGATATTTTGCTGATCTTGTCTGAAATCGGGCAATCTTTGAAACCCTCGTTGTGCAGCCACACGATTCAAACGCGAAAGCTAAACCATCCGTGTAGGCAACGAGCTTTATAAAGACAGTTTTAATAGTTTTAGATCGATTCATTTTAGCTGTAAAAATGTACCTTCCTACTGGAGTTGTACGAGAGATCTTGGGCTGGAGCGCTTGGATTCCCGGCAAGCTCCCATTAAATTTAGCCTCAGCGCAGTCCGCGGGAATGTGAGACAGCAAATTTCAGTTTGCTTTTCCTGTTTCCTGCCAACAGGGCCATCGCTACGTGCTGTCAAACGAAGGTGTACCAACTGACTTCTGCTCTCCGCGTAAAAACTCATTTGTATTCAACAAACTCAACGGGGTCAGATTCCTGATGACGGAAGACCTTCATCTTTTGTCCGGGGACATGATGCAGTTTGAGGTACGGTGACTCAGTGAACAAAAAGTTGTCATTGTAATGGATGTTGGATGCAAGAAATCCGGAAAATTCATGTACATTGCCCCTACTGCTTCATTTCGAGGTGGTCAGGGGTAACAAAGAAGTGTCTTGAAAACAGCAGCAAGAATGTTGCAATTTTAAATTGACCTCTATACATAACACGTTTTTCTCTACGCAAACAAGCGTGCCCTGTATCAGCTCGTTTCCCCTCTTCCCCCTTCTGCATTTGTATTGCTCTGCCGTCCACAAGAACATGCATATACAATACTTATGCCAGCCTAGAAGCAGCTGCATAGGACCAAAACACAAGCACTATCGATGCTGTTCAAGACGCGCAAAGTATGTTTGCAGATGTTGAAGAGCATATGCTTAATTTGATAGACTTTTTTGAATTTGTTACAGGTTGTTTTTCCCGAATGAAAGGGCACAGTGAGTTTACTATTTTTGTGCCAGTTTCATAAAACAAACACCGTGTAATTGAAGCCTAAACAAGGGCTACAATCGTTAAACCCGCTGTTTCTCCTCATAGTTTTCTTACGTAAATGTACGTCATTTCAAGAGAAAACTATTACGGTCAGTATCCAATAGATGCCAGATCCGTATTGGTACGTAGCCTGGTATCTATCCCGTAAATGCCAAGTACGTGAAGATACGTAGTTCGGTGCTAGGACAGTATGCCATCACGACTGAAAAGCCATCATTGCTCTACACGCATTGCCGTCGACATTGGAATTGTAGAAATCTTCGGTTGTTGCGTTGAACTGTTCGGGAATTTTAACATGAACGTTGCTTATATGTCAATGGTGGAATAAAGCATCTGCAGTTCTGTTTGGCGTTCAGTGAAAAAATAAAGTGCAACGAAACATTGATGATTTTCCACTATATGTTAAGCTCGCCTGGTTCTCCAGATGAGCGAGATCTTCTGGAAGTAACGTTTTAACAACAATCACCTTTAAAGTGCTGTAAACCGTAGGGTGGACATCCTCTTAATGGTTGAGACGTCCTTCCTTTTTACTGCCGTGAAGGGTCGATACTCATAGGCCACTGAACGCCGAAGGTAATTCATTGCACTGAACTCTGTACTAGTTGCAATGAACGCGAAATATTCCACATCATCCTCATTTTTGCAAACTTAATTCTGAACGGGCGACAGCTCAGTTGTACCAACAGTCCACCTCTTAAGCCAGTGGTTCTCAAACTTTTTCTGATCGCGTACCATTTGTGTGTCCCGTACTGTCATCACGTACCACCTTGTTCCAGGAAAAGTCAATGTGCC
>JGI24159J19872_10005481_pt1 | contig 16433 bp, 6 predicted proteins | sample Ectturendosymbi4_FD_19872 | JGI IMG/M metagenome (IMG submission 19872) | reverse complement strand
TGCAATTACTCTGTGATTCTAATCATTTTCACAGTCAATTCATCTGAATTTGCGTATTTCTTCTTCAAGTCAGGCGAATGTCACGAAGGGAGGCAGCGACTGCTTGTGCCTCCTCTCGCCGGGTAACTTTCGCATTGAGCAGTCTGTGTTTGTGAGCGCGTGCCCTGCAATTAATCTCTCTGTAACCTTCATGTCACCTACAGCAGCGCTCTTCAACCGGTGTGCACGGTGCACCAAAATATGCGTGGGGTGCACCGCTAAGAAAGGGTTCACAAAGGTGCATCACCAACTTGTCACACTAAACAGATAATTTGTACAAAAACTTTCTGTTAGCAAAAATGAACCATTAACCAACCAATGACTTTCAGGATTTAACCAAGACTTTGCACAATCTAAAGTGCATAAGCATCACACCTTATCAAGCTAATTGAAATTCGATGATTATTTGTGATTCATAAGCAACAGGCAATGAGCCATTATCAATTGAATTATGTAGCTGAGTTACTGAATTAGGGGACTTGCTTATTTAAACCCGGTTACTTATAGTCATGGGCGCAATTAGGTGGGGGACACGGGGGAACTGTCAGTAAATAGGGCGCGTGAGTTTAAGTGTTTAAGTAAATAGGGTACATGAATTCGTCAAAATACCTTTAGGGGTGCACAGTAACAAAAAAGGTTGAAGAGCACTGACCTACAGTGTAATGTTTGTAAACACTTTTAATATATGTACTCGCATTCTACACTCTAGATCATGTAGTTCACGTTGGTAAACAAATTGAATATCCAGCGCTGTGTCCGTTCAACGGCTGATCTGACAGCGATGCAGTGATGAAACGGCAAGGGAGGTACCGACTGCTTGTGCCTCTTCTCCGGTTGGCTTTCGTATTGCGAAATGCTTTACGAAGTGAGCTGCTGATCGCGGAAAATGCAACTAATCTCCATGCAGTTTGTATATTGCCACTAGTGTAATATTTGTACACATATGTCCTCGCATTCCATAGTCTAGCACTTACTTCACATTGAGTAATATGCTGAATCTGTAGCGTTACGCCAGATCAGCAGCTGGTCAGACATACAGCAACAGTGTTAAGGCGGTGAAGGCCCGGAAGGGAGACAACCAATATCTCTGCCTCAATGAAAACGTTCCATTGTTACGACGTAGTTAAACAATTCTATGGTACTGATACGGCATCACCGGCTTGATCGACAAGCCACGTTGTGGAAAATTGCTATGAAAATGTGTGGACTACAACAGGATTTTGTGACATGAAAACTCTGCCAAGAAGCTTCAGCAGACATGAGAGGTCAACAAATCACATTATTCGCTTTCTTTCTACGTTTGTGATACTTTACGGACATGGTGATTCATCAACAATTTATCACTGCACTTGCAAAACGCATTCTCCAATCGAGAAGGCAATAAATCCTGGTGGTAGCTAGGGTTGCCAGACGCGTTTTGTAAAAATACCGGCCATTTCGTCAACAGTCCCAGATCGAGTTGGTTCATTATTACTTATTACATCTCGGTGTGTGTGTGTGCGACGTAACAATCCCACCAAGGATTGCATCAACAGCAACAAACTTCGCTGAAGGAACTGTCCTGACAAGATTCACTACTAGAGTCATTATTAGGGCAACCAGTTTTTTGACCTAAAAACTTAAAATTTTGACTTTATAATTACAAAATTTGACTTTATTTTGACCTATCAATTTTCTGCGTTTTCAATTGAAATGCGGAATGGAAAGAATAATCATACACAGTATTAGAAAATAAACCGACAAGTTTGCTCTGTTGAAATGAAACAAAAAGTAGTTTATCTGCAAATCTGGTATAGCATGTTTTGAAAATGTCTGGCTACTTTCAGTTTTATGAAATGAACCTCGTTGATGCTTTGCACTGCGGCGATGTGCTTCCACCATAAACCTTTTGTCACTTCTCACTAAGCGGTCATAGAGTTTGCAAACTAATTCAGCTTAGGTGTTGAGGTAAACTCAGAAGCATATTCATGCAGTATACTTCCAACTTTTGAAGAATGTGGTTGTTTAACCTTAGGCATGATATATTGATAAGTACATTAATAACTACGTAGTAGAGTCAAATCTGCAAATATCATAGAGTTAAAACACTATATATACATAATGGGATTGAGAATTTGCCGAACCAAGTAGGCGACCGTGAGACCACGTTTCTTGAATTGCCGTGCCTAGTCTACTTAATATTCAATGGTCCAGTAGTGAGCTAACAACATTATCACGTCAGAAGTCGCAACAAACCCATTACTATTTCAGAATTGCAACCAAACTTCCAAAAACATATCAAAATCTGTTGTTGCAACTCTGATAAAATATCGATAACGAGAAAAAACTGTGCTGCAAGAAAATTTCGACCTAACGATAAATTTTGACTTAATGATATATTTTGACTTTTTTTGACCTAATAACTTTGAAGTGGCTCATGGTATCAACATGAAATTTGGTTTGTGGACGTTTCATAACCTTTTCAAAAAGCGGAAAAAATTTGACTTTATTGACTTTTGGTTGCCCTAGTCATTAAAATTTGAGAAATTCTGCGTTAGGTTGTTTCTGAAGTTACGGCAAAATATTTATTTTCTAAGTACTGGCTTTAGGCACTGATTTTCAAAATAATGGCCTTTTACCGGCTTCTGCAAAATTAGCAGTAAATACATCTGGCAACCCCAGTGTAGTAGTGGCAGCCTACTGAGTTATTCTTGACGCGCAAGCACTGCAGTGTGGCCAAGTTTTCTGGTGGCTAGAATTGCATGAGTGAAAGCCAAGGCTCAGCCTACTAGGTGTAGTCTATTCCTTTGCAAAGACTGCAGTACACAACAGCAAAAAGTACAGTTATGCTATGTGTTTAGCTATAAATGCATTACCACTGCTCTGCTGAGGTTGAAAGAACTTTCTCCGGCTCGAATAACAATAAAAACAAGCTGAAGAATCGTCTGACTGTGTACACTTTCGAAGCAATAAGCAAACCTGGTGACAATTTTCAGGGTGACTTTGAAGTCAACCAAAGACTTGTGCATTTATATGGCAAAGAAACGAAAATGTATTTTGAAAAATTTGAATTTCTGAAACTGTTACTAATGAGACTTTTTCCTTGTGATTGCAACCAGCTGGAGAGTTGTAACCAGCTGGAGAGTTGTAATTATGCTTAAGGTTTATTCAATGCCCAAGAGTACGCTTAAGATTTATTGCCAAGGGTGCTGGCTAATCTTAAAAGACATTGAGACAATTTTTTTGAAAAAATTGACATGTGGTTATGCAGTGGTGTTTTATATAATGATGATTGTTTTACACATGTAATTTTGATCTTGCACTCTTAATTGTGTAACATATTATTAGAGATCGACCGATATGGTTTTTTTAGGGCCGATGCCGATATATCGGCCAATTATGGACCGATAGCCGATACCGATATTTGCAAAATTTTTAAATCTTGTTTTCTGCTTCATTATCAAAAATATAATGCATTCTATGCCTTACCTTTTTTGAAAAACTTAAAAAATCAGGATTTATGAGCTAAAATTTTTCAAATCGCAGAAACTTCAATATCTTGCTATGGTATTTCATTAAGTTGATTAATGATGATGTTTTTGTTTCGGCTGCGACGGCCGACGCATGTTCCATGGTTCATGTTGTCTGCTTGTTTATGAAAACGCACCTGCTAGCGTTGTTGCAAGATAACTGTATTGACTTGGTTCATTGTGCTTTCTTGGCAAGTTGTCTGCATGCGTGAAGAATATAACAGCGATTTGTCAACACCTACTGAGACCGATTAAAACCCAAATATCGGCCCGATATATCGGCCAGGCCGATTGTTTCAGATTGTAGGGAAATGTAGGGATTTTTCATTCTGATTGTAGGGAAACTTATTAATATAGAGTGGCAACTCTGTCTCGAACTCATTGGCGGCCGTACTTCATATAAATAACAGTAATGCGGCCGGCAATAGCAAAAGATTGTACACCCCTGCTGTAGCATGTCACTATAACATATGCAATATGCAGAAGTCCTACAATTGGTTCGTAGAAAGAGAGATGTCATACGTTATAACAGTTCACGCCACCGTTGAAAACGTGGTGCTGTGTAGTCTTCATAAAATCTTTGTTAGGAGGACTTGCAGCACTCCCACGAATCATAGTCACGAGACCGCCCTGTTTATTGGAGACTTCTAGCTTTCAGAAGAATTCCGTTTGTTGACTGAACTGTGATTCCTGGCTTGAAAATTGGTTCTTCTGTATCCATGTCGCGAAAGAGTTCGTATTTTCTAAGCACTTGGCATAAAACAACTCGCATTTGATGCATTGCGAAGTGTTGGCCTATACAATTTCTGTAAAAAAAATGAGTAAACGGGTAAATCAAAAATCAGCAGGTGATCTCAGTATCTAGAATTGACAGTGCGCCAGCTATCAAATACTTGAATTATTAAGTCTCTAAAAATTTAGAAAGCGATTCCCAGCAATTGCAGACGTGCAAACTTTTTTTGGCTTGTCACAAAGATGTATCTAAAGTTAATGCTTGAGACAGCTAAAGCGCTTCGGCAGGTTAATAGAGCATCTGGGTTTTTGGAAATGTGCAACAGAGACACACACCTATTAAGATTTTTTTCGTCGAGTAGCCCAGGCTGATCAGCTGGAATGAAAACTTCGGAGGGGGGCAATTGCCGATTGTTGCTTCCCTCGTTGCGGGTCTGTTGCAGCATGAATCGTGCGACATTTGTTTGGTTTCGCAACAGCACTATTCACGTTTGCACCGTTGCAAAAGAGCTTCCTTACTAGTTTGTATCATGCGAACATTTTCAGATGAGTTCGAAAATACATATTTGAAACTTGATAATGACACTCTGATTGTTTTGTAAATACCTGAAAAATTCTGTGTAATAACAGTATACTCTGAATAATGGAAACACTTCATGCACCAAAATTCAGTAAGGAAAAGTTAGAACCAGTGGCATTTATGTTTTGGTAAACTGAAAATATTGAATTAAAAAATCTTCAAGTCTTAAATTCGATTATGAGTTAAATATGACCCCAGTTTACATCAATACTCATTGCCAATAAAACAAAAAAGGATAAAAATTAATTGGCATTTCACAGTTGGCTTATCTCATTTTTATACTCATAGCTACCACAAAAGTTACTAGATTTACAGTTAAGCCATACCTTTGACCAGCTGCAAATGGAACGAAAGCAAAGGAAGACCGTTTGGCTGAGTTTTCAATGTCGAAGTTATCCGGGTCAAACGTCTGCACAAATGTTATAAAATATAAGAACTAACATATAGAAAACCAGCTGCGTTCACTCTAATCCTTCTATTTTCAAATTTTACTAGCTCTTGGAAAATTCAAGCAGTCATTGATTGCCTTACAATCTCCGGAAATGCAATGTGTGTTTTCCAGAACAAAACGTTGAAGATTCAAGCAACTATAGAATGATTTCTGTTTTTCACAAAACCTGGATTTGTGCTGTACAAGTAGCATGCCAACAAATACAAATAAAAAGTATTGAAATATCTGCCATAAACATATCAATGGACACCCGATCAAGTGGAGTTTTATTCAAATGCATGTAAAATTGTTTCCGTACATCAGCTAGAGCAAACGTTCAAATAGTTTTGAATGGTAAAGAACATTGATGCTTCTCTAGCCTTTTGCAGGTTTACTTGAGCACATGAATTATGATAAATCGCATTTCCCACATTCCAGGTAAAGAAGTAAAAACTCATTGTCGTGTATATATATCTCAATCACATGGAGTGCGAAACCATTTCAAAAATTTTAAACCTGATGCTTTTCGCGTGAAATTTATTTTATTTTAATATTTGTACCAGACACGAAGTCCATAGAGCACTAGCACACACTCTCTGCACAACGCAGATTGATAATAACAGACACACAACGTTTTGTAACGGAGTTGGGGGTAGGACCACAGGATTGCAGACACAATTTTTCGCTAACTCGTAACACTTCGTACAGCACAGCACTACATTACAGACACTTCCTTAACATAGTTGTTCGCTAACCCGTAACACTTGGTACAACACCACATCCAAAGTAGGACACGAAAATCGCATGGTAAGAATTAAAGTCTAACCCTGACCAAGGGCAGGTGACGTACTAATGCCTTGTGGCCTGCACACATCCTCAAACTAACACTGCAATGTCCGGTAACTCCGTCACAAAGTAAAATGCGGTTGTAGTGTTCAAAGAATAAGGACGAATATACACAATCTGACTGCATCAAAGCACGCAACCATAGACTTTTTGCATCGTTCAAGAAACGGGTACACATTTTTTCTCAATAAGGCCTCAGTTGCTTTGTTAGTCTAGCATTGTACTGAGTTCCATCAGAATCTGCCTGGCCACCCGAAAGGCTCAATCGTACATGCTGTGCCGATAATTGCTCCATATCAAAATATTAGACATGAAGGCTTACAGAAGCCTTCCGCAAAAATCTGGCCACAGTTTATTGAAACAGGAATATTAATTTCGCTCAAATGAGCATCGTAAGTTCCACAAAATGAAAGGCAAAAAACGTGAAATCTTATTAAATCTATTTAAATAGACTTCAAATAAACTGCGGTCAAATTTTTGCAGAAGATTTCTCTAAGCCTTCATGTGTAATATAAGGCCTCAAAGGCAGGAATGTTACATTGAACCAGATGACCGCTAACACTCGCTCGCCACGGAAAGTTGTATAGAGTTCTGCAATCAAAATTATAGGCCACACGCAATCTTTGGATGTATGCCTTCCTTAAATTACACCATAATTGTGATGCGTACGTGGATTTACAGAAGGAACGAAAAAGTACATTTTTCACTGCGTTCTAACATTGGGAAAAAGAAGCTCGCAGCTTGTTTGCTGCACAATATTGATATCGTAGTTGTCTCTGAATGTCTTTTTCATCTGACAGCTCAGTATCTGGGACAATCCCCAAATATTTGTAGTGGGTAACAGATTTTACACTTTGTCCACCAAGTGTCAGTAACGGGATGACCGTGCTTTTTGCTCTCTTAGCCTTAAACGTCACACAAACAGTTTTGCTGCAGTTGAAAATAATTCCATGCGTTTCTGCATAAGCCTGACACGCATCTAGTATGCTTTGCAACCCACGTACATGTGAACAAAACAAACACATTTAAAAAACAAACAGGAGCTGATTTCGCATTGCTTTCAGAAGTCTCGTCTACTACAAGTAGGGCACAGCTGTTCAAAAGCAAAAAGTTTTATCAATCACTTACATCTGGGTTCTCCCAAACATGAGGATTCCTGTGCAAAGCATATATATTTACATCTACTTCGGTTCCAGCTGGAACTTTAATTTCTTTGTAACCATTAAAGCGGTGCGTGAAGGTCACTTCCTCCATCAATTCTCTTGAAACGAGGTGAACGACAGGCGTCAAACGAAGGGACTCTTTTATGCATTTAGTCAAGTATATCAACTGGTTCGTATCGTGTCTGCGCAGAATACAAAACAAATTTTCATATGTAGGATCATTGGCCTCAGGCGCGTCTCTAATTTCTTCGAAAGGTTTGACATTCCATGGGAAAAGTATTGACACGCCTTCTTTCTAAACTGGACCTAATTATATTGAATCCCTTAATTTTGTGTTATTCATTACTTTTAGTTTTTTCAGCAAAAACATTTTGCTTGATTTCATTCACCTCAGCTAAAGTCACGCACACAAGCAGGCATTGATGTTGCTTCTCATTCTCCCGAAGCACTTGCCGATGTCTGTTTCGTCGTTTTTTTCAAATGAACTTCATACTACTTTTGCAGCAAATGTATGGCATGTAGTAGCTGAGGTGAATGTTTTCAAAATAAGTGTCATTTGGAACCCTTGACACAGCAACTGGTAAACACAAGATTTTAAACCTGTTCAAACTTTGGACAGGATCGAAAGAACATACTGCAGTGTACTGTAAGTAAACCACTGATAATTACCTAGCATCTTGTATCCAGCGACTGTTAATTCAAGCCAAGTAAACAGTTTGTTGATTTAAATATTAAAAGCACTCGTAAATATGGAACACTAGCTTTTATATGAAAATATTTTCAAAACAACCATTTGATGTGAAATGTTTTAAATTCGCGCTTTGTTGCAGCAGGCTAAAAATTCTTAAATTCTGGCTGAGGAAAAGGTTATATATAAAATTTGCTTTCTTTATCATCTTAATTGCCTCAAATCTAAAAATACAGCGACCCGACTGATTTGGAGTTAAAATATTGGTTTTGACAATGAACAACCGTTCAAAAGATGATCAGATTCCATAGCTCCGAGTGATTTTCATCACACTACATTTGCCAAGTTACAAAATATCTATTAGAAACCTTTATCAGGGTGAACTCTACTTGCGTACAATTTTACAAATGAATTAATAAAGAGTAGAACATTAGTATATCAATGTTTCCTTGTTGAAACTTCACAATTGAAATTGATTTTGTGCTATTATCACTCACACAATTTTCATGCTATTTTGTTTTACACGCCTTACTCATACACTGATCCACCACTACATGCTGCTACATGTCGTATAAAGTTAGGTACTCGAGGTACTCGCGAAATCAAACTACTCACACAATAATAATATAGAATATTAAGTTACAATACAAGATGTAGCAACCGGAGACTTAGTTCTTTAGTCCATCCAAGGCAGCAAGATGCACAGTTGCTGGGGCTGCAGTAGGGTTTCAACTTTCATGCCAGCCTAGAGGAGACCAATTTCTCAAAAGTTGTACGCAGGGGTGTAGTGTTATCAAAACATTTTCAGATTCGGAACGTTTGTCATGAAAGGCAACAATTGAACTCCTTATGATGATATTTTCTTCTGTAGTTCACTGGTGAACATTGTTCTGAAGTAAATCCGACAGAGTAAAAACTTGTATTTTACTGTATTTCGTACAATGCCCCCTTGTTAGCTTGCTTCACAGCGATATTGAAAAGCAATCACACTTACATTTCCACATTTTCCTTTTCCCCCAGCACACAAGTTATTTCTTCTCTGCATTTCTTCTGATGTTCCGGATTATTTGCCAAGTTATAGAAGGTATATGAAAGGCCTAGAGGTAAAAAAGCAGTGTTGTCTGCTGCAGCTGGGCAAGGCGCAACCGGCACATAATTTCGTTTGGGAATGATCTTGATCTCTGAAAACCTAATGAACAACCTGCTTTTTCTTCAGCAATGAACAAGCACATGTCTGCAGATTTCTAACGTTTCAGAAACTGCTCTTGCGTTTTTCATTGAGATCGCGGTTGTTGTTTATCATATACAAATTTCATAAGAGCACCGATCTTAAGAAAAAGTTTTTCCTTTTTTTGCTGGCTGTTCAACAAAAAGCAAATAACACGTTTGTTTAGGATGAAAAACACCACAAAATTACATAAATGAAACGAACAGAAAAATGTGTCTCATCCATATTTTTATTAATATCTTATAGTTGGAAAGAGAGAAAAACCGTATTCGCAGATTCAAGTGCTGGCGTAACCTTGGCGAGGCCGAACTACAAACGCATTTGTCCACTGGTGCCAATTTAAGTAGATATTAACAGCGCGGCCACAAATATCAGATGGACACAGCAGTCGATTGTGTTTACGGCTTCTCTTTTTGTTTTTCAAGATGCAGAAGCAAAGTATATGGAGCAAAAGAGAATAGGGAAAAGAATAACGGTTTAAAGTTCAGAAGAAAGTGGACTGCCACAGAGTTAACAATGCAGCATTTAAAAAACTTTACTAAAACATGCTTCAAGCCAAATTTATAAGGCCAGTTTATTTGAGGCAACGCAGTAAAATACAATCGTAGTTGTTTTCATACTTATTGACAGTTTTTAATACCTGACAGTATTTCGCTTTCAACATTTTCAGTTTGCAAGAGTAACTTGCCCGTGCCCGTAAATATTGTCTTTATGTTAATCTCCTGCTACACAATTGAAGAAATGAATTCTCGGCAAGCTACAGAAGTTGATGTGGTTTGTGAAAGTGATGCGGCATGCAAACATCAAATTCACTTGCTTAGACAAAGCACTAAATGTTATGATCAAATTTGAACTGTTCAGCGAGTGTAATATTAATAACAGGTAAACGTCTTTTGTATTCGACAAAAATTGTTGGCACCGGTTGCGACCGTCTCTTGTCCAGCGATGAAAAAAGTAACAACTTCATCCATAATTTCTTCATCGCTCAATCCGTTTCCATCTTGATCCTAAAATCAACAGTTGTTGAATTCAGCACTCCGAAAAAGAAAAAGTACAGCAATAGGTGAAGAACCATGAATGCTACAGCGCCAATCTTATTTTATCAGAATTATTTAAGTTGTTTTTCGCACTTGATATGTTGAGCAAATTTAACTCGTATGCTTGAAAAGACTGAATTTCAATTGAATATCACAAAAGTAATGTCTGGTCGGGAACCTGCTATTAGCATGTGTGCTATTGTGAGTTAGTTTTGTTTCGACAGTTTGAAGCAATACTTGTGCAGCACTTGTCAGTCAGTCAACATTGATAAATTGATTCGAAAAAACTTGCTCCGGACCAGTGCCGGATTAACAATAGTAGCAAATGTAGCAATTGCTACGGACCCCGCGCTTTTGGGGGCCACGCGGTCTTCAGTAATAAATCTTATTTATTACATTATATATAAGGTTTTTTCAGTCTAAGAAGCCAGTATTTTGCTAAATTTGCCATAAGCAGTAAGCGAAGGTTTTCAATTGAACGTTGTCTGTGTCCAGAAATTCTTGGTTGATTCTTTTGGTACAGGTACGTAACAAAAGGTATAAGATTGCGTCCAGTCAGCACGATGCACTCAGACTGTTATGTCACGATGCAAACTGGAGAGAGCATGCAGTGAGTAAAGCTAGTAACGGGAAAGGGACTGTTTGTCGCCGCCGTTTCGGCGCCGGCGATTTGGCGCTGAGTTGTTTTGGCGCTGAGCTGCTTAGGCGCTAGGCTCTTTTGGCGCTAGGCTGTTTTGGCGCTAGGGTGTTTTGACTCTGGGCTATTTTGGCGCTAGCGCTTATCTGCTTGTTTACTATCACGCACGCGTCGTTGCCTCTAGAACTATGTTTTTTCCATCCTTGCACGGATCTTTTTGAAGAAGCAACAAACAGTGTGCATTTGCATTTGTCTTGAGACCAGACTGGGTGCATGTACGTATTTTAGGACTTAAACGAAGTGCTTTTCTTAGAACCAATACGATTGATGGCTGAAAGTCTTCTTAGCAAGAGGGATAAACCAAAGTTTTCCCACTATGGGTATCTACACATTTTTGATAAATGCAGCAAATGTGACCCATCGTTACTATTTTGGAGATGTGAATAAAAAAACGAATGTAAAGGGCGTGTTCACACTAAAAACAACGAAGTAGTAAAGAAACACATAAAAGTGTATGCCGAATTGGGAAGTAACCATCCAGTTATCTGGAAATACATTGAAGGTATTAGGACAGCACAAAGAGCGCGTGATGCTTATTATGAGCAGTTGATTGCTGGAAAACATCCAAACCAAAAGCTCCTTAAATAGATTAAGGCTGATGAACGCATTCTAAACATCCTAAAACAATCTGATTCACGGGCACCAATTGAATATCTGCGAGGTCTAGTTCACAATTACAAAATAAATTAAAGTTTTATCATGTTTTCAAACTTTTATCCATTGTTTACTTTGACCAACCTTTCTGTGTACCATTTGCATTACACAAACTTGTCTGCATTGGCTGGCGCCCAAACATCCCAGCGCCAAAACACCCCAGCGCCAAAACAGCTGGGCGCCAAAAGCCGGCGCCAAATAGTCGTCGCCAAAACGGCGGCGCCAAAAAGTACCCGACCCGCTGGTAACACGGACACGGATGCCTTGCCCACACACTTTATGATTTAGCAGGTGTCGAGGTGTTTTTTTTAACTTAGGGCCCCGCACTCTTGAAATGCTACAGGCCCCGGGCCTTAATCCGGCACTGATCCGGACGATCACTTGACTCGATGCTCCTGTCAACAATATGAACTCTACAGAAAAAGTTGGATGTAAACATACAACTCTAAGGCTTAAAGTCAACCATGTCAAAGCAGTCCTCTATAATTCACATTGAAATACTTTTCACTCAGTTATTTTGATAATTGGCGTTTCAATCTCGGCTTGAGTTTTTTACACCTAGCTTGGGCAGTGGTTCGACATGCTGTTAATCTTTCGTTGCCATTCTCTTAGATCCATTTTCAAAAATTTCTTACAAAATCCTCCGTTTTGTTTTCATAAGTGGCTCGCACAACAGTGGCAAAAACAAAATATAATATTACCTGCAACTATAAAGTTTTTAAAACAAGCAAAAACCTGAAAATATCAAACCTTAGTCTGAAGAAGAATATCCAGAAAATCAACAAGTTTTCCTTTACGTTTCCGAAAGGAAAAGTTTTTTCCAGTTTTCTTGTCTTGAATGAATGCTGATTCAGAAATTTCGTCTTGGATACTGAGCGATTCGATAACGACTCGTCGCTCTGCTATGATCTGAAAATAATATTTCTTTACACGACAACGTTGATTCTAAACACGTTGCAAAAGCTCCGACAAAAATCGAAGCAGTCATTCAAGTCTTTATCGTTTGTTGCTCCACGTAATGATCTTTATCGTTTGCTGCTGCACGCAGGTTTTGTTAAGGTAGAGTTTTAATAATCTACAATAAATATTAAAATAAAAACTTTTACGTTGATTTCTGAAGCAAGTTTTTTGTCCCAGTGCTCACACTAATGTCGTCATCAATTGATATATTTGCAAACGCAATATGCAACATATTTCTGCACTGCAACTGTTCATAGCCCCAGTAGGTATGCAATATATAGTAATTACCCATATTTAAAACTTTTTACCAGGATCTTTGTAATGTTTATTGTTGTTTGAAGACTGTGTTAGTTATACACCAAATCGAAGAGTAGAGTTTCATGCAAAACAAACCAGAAAGCTTAGGGTACTGTAAAGTCTGCAATTCTCCGTTATCAAGCAAAGTTTGCAGATTCAAGCAAGCATGCATTTTCAGATAGAACACAGGAGTTTCTAGGAGGTGCAACTCCAGCTTTCTAGTTCTGTGTAGATGCTACACTCGGTGCATAACAAAGCTTTGAGTTCATTGTTCGAAGTCGGATTTTATGAAATTAAGTCCAAAGGTTTTCCAATTTTTGTTTTGTTTTCTATGTTTGTTTCCGTCTTTAAATTTGAAAGCAAAACTCATTGCTTCTTTGAAAAACAGTAAAGAGGAACGTATTTTCAACTGAAACGAAAACCATTAGAAATTGAACTGACATGGATTTGATGACCTGGCATAAAATGAATGCTTTTTTATAGTTTCTGTTACCGCCTTTACTTCAGCAATTATGAGTTCTTGGATTTTACCTTTATCTAGGCAATTCTTTTTTTGCCCTTCTGGGTGCATATGTTTGTTAAAAATGTTACAACATTATGAGTGACGGCAATGAAATAAGCTGATTCCTTGGATGTACTCAAAAAACGTTTGTTCACTAATAACTTTAAAAGGTTTAGATTGCAGGAATATGTTTTGTAGTAAATAAGTGCTTAATTTCGAAAAAAACGAACATCCAAATATTTATTAAAAGTCGTCTGGGTTTTTCGGTGGGTTTTAAACAACATGGTGAATTAAAATCTGCAGAAATCTACAAACCTCAAAATGAAGAAACCCAATCAAATTTTCGTTGCTTCTGTTTCATATGATTCTGATCGGTGGCGTTGTTTTTCAATTTCTTTAACGTACTGCTTTGTTCTTTTCTTATACCGAGAATTCCGCTTCTGAGGTTACACCGAATCAAATTGTCCAGACATGTTCAACGATGCATAAAGCACAATTTCAATTTACTGTCTGCAAATTAGTTTCATCTCTTCCAATCCATTGCAAGCGATCAAGGTTTTTAAATTTGACATCTTTTTTGACAAACAAATGGTGGAATGAATGATTTCAAGTCTCAAAAGTTTACAAAATCTTATGAAATGGCTTCCTGCGGAAAACTAAAAATATAGCAATACGAACAAAATTTTCTTTCTCAAAAAACCAAGGCAAAAATAACTAAAGGTGAATTCATGAAAAAAACAGGCAGGTCCAAAGCAGTTGCGTATTCTCAATTTTAAACATTTTACTGATGGAATTTATCCCAAACGTTTATTGATCAAAGTTATACGTTGAACTTTAATAAAAGTGTGTCGTGTTGTGCTCGGAAGCTAGCGATAGGTTCCTTGGTTGTGCTCCAAAGGCTGACTTACGACAGACTTTACCCAAAACCATTTACGACTTGTTTTCACTGAAGAAATATTGTCAGGGCTAAACTTCTACGTTGTACCAAAGTCGGGAAATGTATGATCTTTTTTAAAATATCGTAGACTTTTTCACTTTAAGACGAGTTGTTCTTTGAAATCCACATTAAAACTATTTGGTTCATCCCGCATTTCATGGAGGTTATTGTTCTTGAAATTCTGAAACTCTCTTTGTGTTTCAGCATCAAGACACCATAAGGGTGACGCAGCCGAATCTAATCGCAATTTGCTTCGCTGGGAAAAGCAAATTGCGATTAGATTCGGCTGCGTCACCCTTATGGTGTCTTGATGCTGAATTGTGGATACGTGCATTCAGAATCATCGCAAGTTTTGAAAGCAGTGCGTGGCAGGCTGATTTCTCTGGCTTAGCAGCCAAATCTGGAGTTTTATTCTCTTAGTGTTTATTGCAAAAATATATTTTTAATTTGGAACATACAGCGCCACCGACAAACTTGCCTGTAAACATCTGTCATGAACGCGTTTGCAGCATTTATAAAAACTTTGTCCATTTGTTGTGAGTTTGTAAATGCGATCATTCCACAAAATCGGATTGTTCATTCGTTGAAATATGTTAAAAGATGCATCTTTCATAGATTGAATGATTGAGACGTTTCCCCTGTAAAAATGGATAAAAACCGATATCACACGAAGATTGCATCAAATTGAATCACAGCACGCAGTTCGTCGCGAAGGTCAAACGTAGACGATTGCAGTTGGACTAAATTACAGTTTGCCGACCAAACCAGTGATCATTGGCCACATGGTACACGATTTTCCATAACCTCGTTTCCTCAAAAAGTGAAATTGTTATCTCTGAGAAGAGTTGCTCTCAATTGAATCTTGGTTAAAGAAACCGGTAAAAAATGTTTTTTTTATTTGTTTTCTCATTGTGTTTTGCAATTCCTTCCCACTATGTGTTGCAAACTTTTGCTAGCATGAACTGCAGATAGCGTCACATGATCAGTGTTAGCAGGCTGGAGTTAGTTCAGGTTTAACTTTTCGTTTAGGTTGCTACGGTCCAGCGGGCAGCCATTTTAGGAAAAGCTACTTTCCAACTTAGCCATAAAGGTTTCCCGGTCAACAAAAGGCAGAAGTTTTTGGTGTGGCTAACAATTTAACTAAGCCTAATTTTCTGAAAAGATATGTAATTTCTATTTGTTCGTGTACTAAAATCATGGGTGTAGGAGCAGGCAAATTTTTGGGGGTGCGAAGGATTTTTGCCCGAATTTCCCCAAACTTGCGCCAAAAATTTTGGGCCACTTTTAGTGGGAAAAGTTTCTCTCATAGCAACTGTTTTTGGGATGACCTCCAAATTGGTCTTCATGTGATTCTGAACACGTTGGGCACCATTTTTTCAAATCAAAGCACTTGGGCGCCATTTTTGCCCGTAGTTTCAGAGAGTTTGCCCAGATTTTCAGTTACTTTGCGAAGGTTTTCACAGATTTTGCTCAGATTTCCGTGGATTTTGCCCGGATTTTCAGGGATTTTGCGCGGATTTTCATCAAATCAAAACTTTTGGGGTGCTCTTGTACCACCTGCACCCGTCCTCTTACACCACTGACTACAATTTACCATAAAGCTACATAAATTTAGCTGATGTTTTGAAACGTTCCTTACTTTTTATTTTTGAAGCACTTTTAAGTTTAAACATAAAATGCTGAATATGTTCAGAGTTATAAATATGTAAAATGCACAAAAACAACATAAATGTTGATCGATATCCACAGCAGACTCAAACCAGAGTCGTATTTCACCAAATTTCTTGCTATTAAATTTCCGTAACAAGATCGTTGACTCTAAACGTTTTTAAGCAAAATCAAGGTTTAAGGCAGTGGTTCTTAAACTTTTTTGAGCGCGACCCTAATCTGAGTTTTATGAACATCTCACGACCCAAACCTCAAACATCGAAAAAATTTATTTTTAATGTTAGCACTCTGCTATTTTTTCAGATATGTATGAAATAGACAAGGCACAGACAATCAGTCATAGTGCACAGTACTATTAAACAACGTTTGCATTACGACAGTTCTTGATAAATTTGAAGTTTACGTGCTTAGGAAGTGAAAATGTTTCAAACTACTACTATGAAAAATTAACTTAAATTCAATGATT